>Ga0326512_10001251_pt1 | contig 20049 bp, 16 predicted proteins | sample 1_2617_0518_D_FD_203652 | JGI IMG/M metagenome (GOLD analysis project Ga0326512, IMG submission 203652) | Bovine rumen microbial communities from UC Davis, California, United States - 1_2617_0518 | ecosystem: Host-associated > Mammals > Digestive system > Stomach > Rumen | place: USA... | reverse complement strand
GATGTTTAACTATGCGCAAAATAGATGTTATGCGAATAGTTGGATAGAATTGTCTAAGTTGTTTCAATCAATACATACAATAGAAAGCCGGTTGGCCACGCTTACATCATAGCGATACTATATATAGTGGGGCGCACCTCTATTTTTCGGGGGTATCATACAATATATGGTATGCACTCTGGATCGTAGCGCACCCCCCTACCCCCGGTACCGCCCAGGGCGCCGAGTCTCGCAGGGGCCCCACATACCCACTCGCGCCCCATATAAAATTTTCAAAACCGTATACTCCTTTCCGGGCGGGGTCTATACTGCAATATAGGCCCCAAAGACCCGCATAGTGGTATCAAAAAATACGGGGTTTATACCGGGAGAGTAAAAGACGCAAAAACGTCTCAACCCGGACCCGCAAACCCTTGAAAATACTGCATCGACTTTTCCAAAAAAAGTCTGAAACCCCTTGGTTTACCTAGCACCTAACTAACTTTCAACAAAAACTAGCAATTTTTAATGATAAACGATAAAACTCGAACTATTGCTCGATGACGATTTGAAGACTAAAGCACACTAAGGACGGTTCATCCGTCCTTTTTTGATGGGGGAAATATGGACGAGACCAAAAATATCAAAAACCCGGAGAAAAAGAAGAAAGGCCCCGTAGTGTTGCCGACAAGAGAGGAAAGGCTACACGCAGCATGGTCTTTTTGGGCGAACTATGTTGATGATGTAAATACATATTACGCAATAAAGGAACGTTGGGGGCTTTGATATGAAAGAACCAGTCATATCCGCGAGAGTACCGCAATTTGTCAAAGAAAACCTGCAAGAGAAGGGAATCAGGGAACTGCTGATTGCTTTGTACCGTGGGCTTGATGAAGGGAGTCTCACATGGGATGGAGTAGTCCTAAGCGGGAGTTTAGACACAAGAGACTTTGAGCGAGCATGTGAGAGAGTGAAAAGACGTCCTGCGGATGTATTACGGGCGATAACCGAACAGATATGACGATAGACGAGATACGGGAGAAGGAAAAGGAATACTGCCGAGGACACGTTGATTATTTCATAGAGACCTACGGTCATTATGAAGATAAAGACGCGCCGGAACTGATACAACCGTTCAGATTGTGGGACGGACAGAGAAAAGCACTACAAGGGATCGTTGATAACCGGTTAAATATCATTCTGAAAGCGAGACAGTTAGGAATTACCTGGTTGGTAGTGAACTATGTAGCGTGGCTGTTGACGATGTTTAATGGCCGTACCGTAATTGGTATGTCCCGAACGGAGGATGAGGCGAAGGAACTTGTAAGGCGTTTGGATATGGTCTTATCGAAGATGCCGGAGTTTTTGACCTTTGGTAAGGCTGTAAAGGGGCGAGTGACTTATGAAAAGTTTTCACTTGACCTTGTTGTGCATTACCCCGGAGAGCCGGACAGTGTGTTTAAATGTTTTCCATCGTCGCCGGGAGCAACGAGATCCTTTACAGCGGATTTGCTGATATTTGATGAATGGGCTTACCAGGAAGCGGCAGACGAGATATGGGCGTCGGCGTTTCCTGTAATCAATAGACCCACGGGTGGTAAAGTCATAGGGCTTTCTACGAATAAACGAGGGTCATTGTTCGAGAAGATATACACAGGGGACAATAAGTTTAACAAGATATTCTTACCTTGGTATACGGATCCCCGTAGAACAAAAGAGTGGTATGAAGATACCAAACGAGAGATACCGGACACGGTGTTTCAAGAGTACCCTGAGACGCCGGAGCAGGCAATGTTGGTTCCTGGCGGGGCGTTTTTCCCGGAAGTGGACGAGGATATATTCACGGAGGAGCCGTTGAATGGTCCTGTTATGACGTATTTTGTCATGGACTATGGGCTTGATATGTTGGCGGCCTACTGGATACAGGTAGACTCCGAGAAGAATGCACAGATCATATACGAGTTTTGCAGACCGAACATGACTATATCGCAAGCAGCGGAGGAGATCATATCAATCACTAATCGTATGGTGGATATGTACGGTAAGAGTTATAGACCGGAATATTACCTGGCGCCTCCTGACTTGTGGAATAGATCGCAGGAAAGTGGTAAATCGCGGGCAATACTGTTCGGTGAGTGTGGTTTGCCGCTGACAAAATCGAATAATTCATTAAAAGACGGGTGTGCAGCAGTCAAAGAGTATTTGAGGAAAGACAAAGGACCTCATTTAACGATTTTGAACCGCTGCGCACCTTCTTTGTATAACTCACTGCGAAAGATACAGAAAGACAAAAAGCGCCCTGAGATATATGCGAACGATCCGCATGATTTAACGCATAGTTGTCTTGTGGGAGACACCACGGTAAAAACGACAGAAGGCGACGTGAAAATAGAGGATTTAGTCGGAAAAGAAGGCTTTGTGTACGCCTGGGACGGGTCCGAGGTTGTCGCAAAGCCTTTCAGAGATGTTTGTATGACGAATGATAACGCTGACGTGTTTGAAATCGAACTGGAAGACGGAACTATCATTCAAGCGACTGCTGACCATCCGTTTCTGACTTCGGAAGGGTGGAAGATGCTTTCTGACCTTGCTGTTGGTGAAGACGTCGTGCAGCCCACATACAGTCCTTGCAAACAGTAGCCTTTGAGTATTTGTTGATAAACCGAGGTTTACCGCAGATTGCGCAAGGAACCTCTATTTTATCAACCGAACTGCGGCGACGCGCGGTGGCCTTGCAAGCATTGGAACAATATTTTGATTTATAGGCCGATGCGTGAGCGACGGTGTAAGGCTTGCCGCAAATTTCGCAGACCTTTTCAACCGTGGCCATCCACTTGTCGCGGGTATGTTCATTGTAATGGTCAATGTGCATCTGTTTGGCTGCTTCGGACTTGTGCCATTTTGCAGCCGCGGGGCCTGCAACACGTTTCATGTTTTCTCTTGCAAGATCCGCTTTTTCTACTCCATGTAGATGCAGGTGATTGTAAGAACTTATGAGAGTAAGGTTTGAAATGTCGTTGTTGTCCTTGTTTTCGTCTATATGGTGGACGTGATACCCCTTCGGGATGTCTCCGTTGTATTTACGCCATATATAAACGTGCAATCTCATAGGGTATCGACGTTTTCTGCCGGGTATGCGGACGTTTCCTAAATAATATCCGCTTTGTTGTTCCTTGTAGAAGTATATATCGTCTACAACAACGTACTCGTTTTTGGGATTGTGTGGTCTTGAACCGCGCATAAGCACCTCCTTTGAATTAACATATATAGACGCACTAAGTTATTTCTGTATAAAGGGTATCACATGGGGCGCATAAAGTCAATCAAATACATAGGTAAAAAGCCGGTATACAACATGTATGTTCCGGATTTTCACAATTTTTTGATACAGGGAAACGTCGTCTCGCATAATTGCGACTCTTTGCGTTACTTCTGTATTTACTGGACCGTTGGAGCGGAGAAGCCAAAAGAGGAGAAGAAACGAAAGTGGCACCCGTCCCAATGGGAGGACTATTACAACGCATCGCCCACTGACCAGGCGAAACTAATCGAAATGTGGGGAGAACCTGATGTTTGAGAGGATAAAGAGGATGTTAGGAGTTGCGGAAAACGAGAAATTAAAGAATTGGAGATCGAAACTGGAATACGCAAAAGACCAGTATGCGAAGACCATTGACCGCATGAAGACGTATGAAGACTACTACGAAGGCACGAGAAGTATGCAGGCGAACCCGAACACGGGAATAATCCCGACAAAGGACGCCACAAACGTGCGAAATATCGTATTGGAACTCATAGAGTCGCAGATTGACTCCTCAATTCCCATGCCGAAAGTGCGTGCAAAGCATCACGAAGACGACGAGCTGGCCAAAAAGATAGAACACTTGCTGGAAGAAAAGGTCATTACCTGTAACTTGATGGATGCTAATGACTTAAACGAGCGTGTTACCCCTGTTGTCGGCGGGGATTTTTACATGGTTGAGTGGGATCCCAACTTGGGGAGCCATAACGAACTTGGGGACCTGACCGTGAAGGAAGTCCATCCCACGCAGTTAATTCCGCAGCCGGGAGTGACAGATTTTGACAAAATGGACTACTTCTTTGTTCAAAACGTAATGACAAAGAAGGCCGTAGAGCGTTTTTACGGAAAATCCGTATCAGACGTGGAGAATACGGAGCCGAATTTGTCTGATCGGAACGCTTCTGACGTTGTAACCGTGAATATCGCCTATTATCGGAACGATCATGGAGGCATTGGCCGGTATACATGGTGTGATTTTGTGGAATTAGAGGACTACGAGGACTATCAATCACGTCATTTAGACCGTTGTGCGAAGTGCGGAGCGGTGATGATGAACGGAAAATGCCCCGAATGTGGGTCTAAGAAGTCCAAAAAGACCCCGGAAGACTACGAAGAACTTGTAAAAGGCATCGAAGTTGACTTTGACGGTGGCGGAAAGCGGAAAATCGACCCGACAGAGCAGATCCCGGAGGTTGACGAGGCCGGAAATCCCGTTTATGAGACCGATGAAATGGGAAATCCCGTGTTGGATGCCTTCGGACAGCCTTCCATCCGTATAAAACACGTTCAAAAGAAGATCCCGTATTACAAACCTGACATTTTCCCGGTGGTTTTGAGAAGAAATATCACAAAACGCAAGAGTTTAGTCGGGTCTTCTGACGTTTCCGCGATCATTGACCAGCAAGATACCATCAAAAAACTGGGTACAAAGGTCAATGAAAAACTGTTAAAGGGCGGTTCTTTTGTCACTTTGCCACGTGGCGTAAAGGTTGAAATGACCGACGAGGAATTAAAGGTCCTGCGGATCAACAATCCTTCTGATAAAGCCCTTATCGACGTGTTAAACGTGCAGCCAAACGTCACAAACGACGAGAATTACCTTGAAGTCAATTACCAGTGGGCTAAGTCCACACTGGGAATTACAGACGCTTATCAGGGCAAATACGACGCTTCGGCAAGGTCCGGTACTGCAAAGCAGTTTTCCATCAATCAGGCTGCGGGTCGTTTGGAGTCTAAGCGGACCATGAAGAACAGTTTTTACGGGAAACTGTACGAGGTAATGTTCAAGTTTTGGCTGGCCTATTCAGATCAGGACAATGAAATTTCCTATAAAGACTCCGAAGGGCAGTCCATACACGAGTCTATCAACCGTCACGAGTTTTTGAAGATGGATAAATCCGGTGAATTTTACTGGAATGATGAATTTATCTTTGAGACCGACCCGACGTCTACCATGATGGCCAATCGTGAAGCCATGTGGAACCAGGCAGACCTGAAATTGCAGGCCGCAGCCTTCGGACCTTTGGGAGATCTTGAAACCCTGAAACTGTACTGGGCGTTTATGAAAGCCAATGACTACCCGAACGCCGGTGCAGTCCTTACAGCGATTGAAGAAAGGATAGAACAAGCCAATGCTATGCAACAAATGTCAAACGGAAATGCGGATCAAATCGAACAACCTTATATCGAAGGCGGGGAAGATTTACAACCGTATGACCTTGGAATGCCGCAATAAGAACTGTCCGGAGTACGAGAAAGAAATACACATCGACACGGAGCAGGAAGTTACGGAAGTACAGGAATAAAGAGGCGACTCTTTATCATAAATTTTCGCAGGAAAAGCGCAAAAATCCAGGAGGTATTTATATGCACACAGACCTTATCCCGTTGAATTTACAGTTTTTCGCAGGCGAAGAAGACCAGGGAGCCGCCGAACCTGGAACGGAAGAAGGAACCGTTACTACTGAAACTGAAACAGCCGAAGAAAGCGGAAGCGGTGAGCCGCAGGGACAGAGTGACGAAATGAACCGTATCTATGCAGATGCGAGACGGAGAGCCGAAGCAGAAGCGGAACGCAGGTTTTCGCAGAAGCAGGCAGAACTCGACCGTATGTATGCAGAGCGGTTCAAAGGGCTTGTAAACCCCGAAACTAATCAACCGATCACAAACGCGAACGAATACTTGGAAGCCCTTGCAGCGCAGGAGCGAATGCAGACCCGTGAGCAGGTCCAGCAGGCCGGTATCGACCCGTCAGTTATTGACCGGATGATTAACAATTCTCCCGTAGTACAGCAGGCCGCACGTGCTATGGAGGAGAACAACCAGGCAAAAGCACAGCAAATGATCCAGGAAGACCTCAATATGATTGTCAACATGGATCCTAGTATTGGAAGCGCAGCAGACGTTGAGAAGGCCGAAGGCTTTTCCGAAGCGTGTGAATACGTTCAGACCCATACTGGCGTGAGATTGTCTGAGGCATGGAAAATCGTAAACTTCGACAGGCTTTCCGCGGCGAAATCTGACGCTGCCGCACAGGGAGCAATCAATCAGGCAAGGTCAAAAGGACACTTAGCCACTGCAAACGGCGTAACCACTAAGGATAACTTACGGGAGATCCCGGAGGAGTCTATTAGCACTTGGCGCGCATGGTTCCCTGATAAGACAGACGCAGAATTGAAAGCCTTATACAACAAAGTGAAATAAGGAGATCAATTATGGCTGTTATTGTAAGAGACAATACTAATGACGCTCTTTGGAATGAGTGGTCAAAACTTCTTGAGGCTGCAATCTATGATGCAGATACCAACAAAGTAAAGTACGACGAACTGGTGAAGGCACTGGCAAACGTCGATACTTCCAGTATGTACGCTGAAAAGGCTCAGACCTTTGGTGACCTGGGTGACTATACTGTAAAGACCGAAGGCGCAAACGCAGCAGAAGACGACTTCGAGCAGGGTTATGCAAAACTGATCCAGCACATCACCTTCTCTAAGAGCGTGATTGTGTCCCGTGAACTGAGAGACGACAACAGACGTCAGGAAGCAATGCAGAAGGTTATCAACCTGGTGCAGAGTTACAAGAGAACAAGAGCGAAGTTTATGACTTCCGCACTTACCCTGTCCGTTGGTTCTACCACTTCCATGACTTTTGGCGGTGCTACCATCGACATTTCCGGCGCTGATACCCTGGCACTGTTCAACTCCGCTCACCCCTTAAAGAGAGTGACCGGCGCTACTCAGTGTAACCACTTCTCCGATGCTTTCGGCAGCAACGCAGCAGTGCTGAACGAACTGTCCAACAAGATGCGTAACTTCAAGAATGATCGTGGTGAGGTTATGGGTTATACCGCTGATACCATCATCATCCCCGGTAACGCACCTGTACTGGAAGAAACCGTTAAGAGAATTATCGGTTCCGAAGGCGAAGTAGGCAGCAACAACAACGATATCAACACTCAGAGAGGTAAGTGGAAACTGATCGTTGACGAACTGTGGACTCCTACCAAGGCTCAGACTACCGATCCCGATCCCTACATCGTTATGTCTTCCGAAGCAAACAAGGAACTGCTCGGAACCCGGTTCTATGACAGAACTCCTTTGGACGTGGCTACCGAGATCAAAACCGAGTCTCGCAACAAGGTATACAACGGTTATGGCCGTATGAGTTGCGGATTTACCAACTGGCGTCATGTGATCCTGGGTGGTTCTACCAACGCAGATGCACAGAGCCTGTAAGACTTACGGGGCGGCCCTTCGGGGCCTGCCCCTTTTTTGGAGGTAAAACATGGACTTATCACAGAAAAAAGTAGGCGATATCGTTGAAATCGACGGTAAGAAGATGGTTATTACAAACTTTTGCGGAACTGCCGCAGGGCTGGCTCCTTACACAGAGGTAAAGGGCGTTTCTAAGATCATCGAAGGCTTAGAGGAAGTGGAAGCACCTAAAAAGAAAAGGGGTAAGTAAATGAGCGCAAGGACGTTAAAAACATGGGGCGATATTAAGTTAGCGACGTTGCAGAAGTTATTTTCCAGCAATGGAACACAGATTATATCTGACTCGTCAACTTCTGAATACATCAACGCTATGCCTCAGACCTGCATGGAAGCATTGCAGATGCTTGCCACGGTGGGAAAGTTTATCATAAAGGAATTTGAGATCCAAAATGAGGTATATGAGAACCGTCTTAGTACGGGCTTTTCTCAGTTTCGTCTATGTGAAGAAAGTATGACGTTTACGGCAAAGAACGTAGGGTCGTACTATCTTGACGTCCTTGGTTCTGTTACTATCGAACGCTATGAGAACGGGGTATTAGTATCGACGGAGAATGTTGATACAACGTCGTTTACGGCCGTTAGAGACACTTTGAGTCAGGCCGTGGACGAACTTACCCTTGTTATCACAGCGGGCGTTCCTGCGGTCATTAAGAACGTCTGTATGTATCGTGAGCATTTTGCCGATGCAGATCACGTCCCGCAGTACGGGGAATATCTTTACTTTAGTTTGCCGGAACTGATAGAGGACTATTACCAGTTAGCAGAGGATGATATTTACTATATCAATCCTGCAAACCAGCCCACCTATTTGGCGGCAAATAATTTGTATCAGGAAGCAAACAACACGCTTGTATTAAAGAGAAGTCAGCCGGGAACGTACAGAGTGTACTACAAGGCATATCCCGATCAGATAACCTTAGATACCCCGGATGATTATGAACTACCGCTTGATCCGGAAGTGGCAACGTTGCTACCCCTTTATATGGCTTCACAGTTGTATAAAGACGATGATAATTCCATTGCGACGGTATATCGTAATGAATTTGAGGTGGCATTTGAGCGGTTGCAGAACGGCAGCAACATACCGAGAAAAGAAGAATTTGTTTCAAACACTGGATGGGTATAAACTATGGCAGCTTCTTTCAAAATACCCCCTTCGCCTTCAATAAAGACTTATGTTATCGGGCGTTTCCTTGGGGCAGACTTTACATCGGACTCGTCAACAGTAGACGAAACAAAAAGCCCGAATTGTGAAAACATGATCCGGTCTGTTCCGGGGAAAATCCGTAAAAGGACCGGTTACGAAGAACTTGACGACTTCGGAGGGCGTATTTACGGTGTGCATCGTTTTGCCGTTGCGGATGAACATATCGTTCATGCAGGGACAAACCTGTATAAGATGGACGATAGCACAACTCCGATTTATACAAGTATGGCCGCACATCGGTCCGTTTCCTTTGAACTGAACTCTAAACTGTTCATTTTGGATGGAACGTCTATAAAGGTTTACGACGGGACCACGGTGCAGAGAATAGATCAGGTAGGCTATATTCCTACGGTGACAATCTCTAAGAACCCGGAAGGTGGCGGCAAAGACTACCAGCCATTAAACCTTGTGCAGCCTGCATTTATTGAGCAATTCTATGTAGACGCCGACCATGCGTCAGCAAAAGATTTCCAGTTGACTTTTGGGAACCTGGATGCAACCACGGTGAAGGCATGGGTTTTAGACGGAAGCGGGAACTGGGTTGTAAAGACCGAAGGAACGCATTTTTCCGTAAACCGGACAACGGGCAAGGTAACATTTACCACGGCCCCCGGACAATCACCTGTAACCGGTGAAGATAACGTCAAGATACAGGCGTATCGAACGGTTGCGGGGTATGCAGACAGAGTAAATCACTGTACCATCGGCGCATTGTTTGGTGTAAACGGTGCAGACGATAGACTGTTTATCAGCGGAAACAGTGATAAAGGTATCGGGGTTGGTGGAAATTACTACTCATACATCAATTATGACTGGTTTTCTCAGCAGTACGATCCTACCTATTTTGGTGATACCTGGTATGCCAAACTAGGGTCTGACTCCTCCGCGATCATGGGCTATTCCATTATCAATAACTACTTGGCAGCACATAAGGACTCCAACGAACTGTCACAGTCGGTTTTGATAAGAGAAGGCAACCTTGTGGATGGGGAGCCGAGTTTCAAGTTAATAAACACCTTGCAGGGAGCCGGGGCGCTTTCAAAGTATTGTTTTTCATACCTTGAAACCGAACCGGTATTTTTGTCAAAACTTGGTGTGTATGCGATCACAGCGCAGGATATCACGGGTGAGAAGTACGCACAGGATCGTTCGTACTATCTTGACGGGAAATTGCTTGAAGAACAGGCGTTAGAGAACGCATTTGCTATTACATACAAGGACTATTACATTTTGTGCGTAAACAACCATTGTTACATCCTGGATGGCTTGCAGCCTATTCAGACGGATAAATCACGGCCTTACGCAACAAGACAGTATGTGGGCTTTTATTGGACCAACATACCAGCCACTTGTATGTTTGAAAAAGACGGGCGGTTGTGCTTCGGAACGGCAAGCGGAAAAATCTATGGATTTTTTGAAGACGTCACTTCTCCATTATCCTACAACGATGATGGGGCGGCGATATCTTGCGTATGGGAAACCGCAGATATTTCAGAGCAGTTGTTTTATAAATACAAGACTTACCGCTATGTGGCCTTGCGGATCATGCCGGAGATCATATCATCCGTAAAGATATGGGCGCAGAGGCAAGGTATATGGCAACTCATTAAAGAAGACAATGCGACCCTGAAATACTTTTCGTTTTCAAACCTTGTGTTCTCAAAGTTTACGTTTGCTACTGACAGAACGCAGAAGGTAACGTCAACAAAGGCAAGGATAAAGAAGATCGACCACGTTCGTTTCCGGTTTACCAACGATGAACTGAACGAGCCGTTAGGTATCAATGACTTTGCCGTTGAATACACCCAAAACGGGAACAAGAAATAGGAGAAGGCTATGGCATTCGATAAAATCACACAGGCAGACCTTACGGGAAAAGGGGTTATCGGCTTACCCGATACCCCGCAGTTACCCACAATGCAGATGCAGCAGAAACTTGACGAGATAGCGCTTGACGTTATCGTGCCGAAGTTTAATGACGTGGTGGATAAGTTAAACGATCCCGCAGGAGCAGACGATACGCAGGTAACAGACCCTACCACGGGGCTTGCAGGAAGTCTAAACGATGCGTTGCAGAACATTGAAGACGAGAACGCAATGAATACGCTGAATAGGCATAATCATGCGAACCTTGGCACGCTGGATGCAATTACCGCTGAGACAAAGGATGATTATGACAGGCTTGTTACGCTTTTAGGCGCAATCACAGCCATTCAGAACGTGCTTTCCGGGGCAATGGATGAAATTCCCACGGGTAAAGCCACATCGGATGCCATTCAGACAGTGCAGGATGAAGTAGACCTCAATACACTTGCCCGCCACACGCACGATAACAAGGCTACGTTGGACGATATCACGGCGCAGGTAAAACAGGGCTATGATCGTATCGTAACGCTTCTTGCGGGCATTACGGGGGTTGAAACGACCCTTACCAATGCGAACGATAAGATTGCCCGTAGTGATGCGGTTTATACTGCCATTTCAAACCTGGCTGCGGTTGTGGCGCTGAATACCGCTGCAAGACATACCCATGCAAACAAAGCAACCCTTGATACTATTGATGCGCTGACCAAACAGGCTTATGACGCACTTGTTACCACGTTTAGCGGAAAGACCGTTGAACAGACCGTAACCAACGATGCAAACAAACTTCCTTCGGGGGCGGCGGTTGTTGCGTATGTGTCTTCCTTGGGCGGTGGCGATATGCTGAAATCCCGCTATGATACAAACGATGATGGGACCGTTGACTCCGCCGATTATGCGACAAACGCAGGAGACTCCACACGGTTAGGCGGTTTACTGTCTTCCGCTTATGCGTCTACCACTGACGTACAGAAACTGTTTGGCGATATCGCAACCTATCAGGGAACTTCCACAGTCGCTTTGAGAACCTACGCTATTGGCGATTTTATGATTTACAACAACTACTTCTACGAGGTTATACAGGGCATCCCGCAGGGTGGAAGTATCGTTGTAAATACCAATATCACGCAGAAGACCGTAGGCGAAGTGCTTACCAGTCTTAGCAACACGGGGCATACGATATGGAATGCGATCAAAACCGCAATGACAGAACGTGGTGTGTTGTGGTTTAAGGATGCACACGTTACCGATGATGCAGGAAATTCCAGCACAGACGTTGAAATCATCACAGACGTAACAAGCGCACAGTTTACCGCCCTTGCAACTGACGGAAGCACAGAAGGCGCTTACAATATTACGGATGAAGACGCAATCCCTTCGGATGCAGAGTTGGTCGGCTACGACAACACTACTTCGGGAATGTCCGCAAACAATGTGCAGGATGCTATTGATGAACTAAATGCGGATATAAATGCCAATAGCATTACAAATAATTTCTCTAGTACCGTTGGTGATATTGAGTGGCAGTATACTAGGAAAATTGGCACGAAACTGATGGCGTATACTTTCCGTATCAAACTTACTTCAAGTGTTGCAAGCGGTGGAACATTTGCAACAACGGCAATACCGACAATCACAAGTTGCCCTGGAAGTATTAACAATAGCCAATATGCCATGGATATAAACGGTAGTAGTGTGAGAAATCTTGGCGGAACTGCGCTTGCATCGGGTAGTACTGTCATATGTGCAGGAATTGCATTTATTTAACTAAATAAGACTTTTGTTCACTGAAAATCAAAAAAGGAGGCAACATGGGAGTTTTTGCATACATAAAAAACGGAGTGAAATATAAAACGAACCAATTCCCCGGTGCGTACCCTGCAAATCGGGTATCGTACAACGGGTCAGACGTAAAGACAGCACTTGATGAACTTAATGCGGATATTTCCTATAAAGAAATAAAAAGGGCATCTGCAAATCAGACCTATGCACAACAGTTGGCAGAACTTGAGTCGTACTACACAGCATTATCTATTGCTGAGAAAAGAAAAGCAAAGATCCAGGTAGAGGGCGGAAGTTTTATTTTTGTATCTGGCGGTACTACTGGTAATTTTTATACAGTATCTGGTGGCGGTAGTGGTGTATATGCACGTTGCTTAGATATTATTGGGCATAGGTATATCATAGGTTCAATCGACAGCAATGGCACGAGTGCCTATGTTAATAATTCAAATGCTACTCATAGTGCAGAAATGATTTTGTTTACAGAACGCTAAACTAAATAAGACTCTGGCCCACTACTCCCACGGGAGGTATAACACCAACGGATGAGTCCGTTAGGATTGGGGATGTTCCTCGTGAAGGCTCGCTCTCTGCGGAGAGAATGAGAAAGGCAATCAAAAATGTGTTATAGTAGACGATATCATAACCAAAGGGGGCATATATGAAATTCGTTATACTAACTACACACGGAGAAACGATAGTCGAAGCGGAAGACTTCGCCAAAGCGTTAGAGAAGGTCTATGACGAGAAGACCGGATATGACGACATAATGGGGATAATCAAACTGAATAATGATGCGAAATAAAAGAAAGCGGGCATAAAGAATGTAAAAATTCTTTAACCCGCTTTCTCTGAATGAATGGTAAGTAAATAATAACATTTTCAGGAGGGTTTGTAAATGAAACTTGACTTCATTGACAAGTACAATGCAGCGGTTGGCACTGCCGTTGCGGTGGGGTCGGCTATGTTAGGCACATATTGGTATCTGTTCGCCGGATATCTTTTACTGAATGTGCTTGATTGGCTGACGGGGTGGAACAGGGCTGTAAAGTTGCAGCAATCGTCCTCAGACAAAGGGCTTAAAGGAATAATAAAGAAAACGGGCTACTGGGTGATTGTCACAGTAGCCTTTTTGATACCCTCACTCATTATCGGTGTCGGCAGGGACATTCTGAATGTGGATTTAACATTTATGACTGCACTTGGATGGCTGACGCTGACAATGCTGATCGTCAATGAAGCACGTTCTATTTTGGAAAACCTGGTGGAGACGGGCTATGAAGTGCCTCAATTTCTGATAAAGGGTTTAGACGTGGCGGCGAAACTTGTCGAAAAGAAAGCGAACGAAGACAGACCTTCTGACGAGATACACGAAATCACAGCGGAGGAGACACATGAAAATCACAACTGATTGGATAGAACCGGCAAACCACTCTGTACCATGCGACCCGAACAACTACAAGAAGAAATCCTCACGGAATGTTGAGTTTATCGCTATGCACTATACCGCAAACAAGGCTGATACTGCATTGGCAAATTGCAGATACTTTCAGAGTGCGTATCGGGGTGCATCGGCTCACTTCTTTGTAGACCCGCAGAACATTTATCAATCTGTTCGCTTACGGGACGTTGCGTGGCACGTTGGAGCGAAGAAGTACACTCACCCGTCATGCAGGAATGACAATTCCATCGGGATCGAAATGTGTACTTCGGGGGACTACAAGATATCCGAAGCAACCATGAGCCGAGCAGCGGGGCTTGTTGCCTATCTGTTCATTCAATTCGGATGGGGGCTTAACGAGGTTGACTCACGCTTGTTACGTCACTGGGACGTTACGGGAAAGTGGTGTCCGGCGCAGATGGCAGGAACCGCAAACCAGGAATGGATGTATTTTAAGGACGTTGTACGGGAGAAGATAGCGGCTGCAATCGCTCCCCCAGCAAGACCCGAAGTATCGTCCTTGGTATTCAACTCCGTGTTCTATGCGAACAGATATCCCGACTTGGCAAAAGCGGGGCTGACTACTCCGATTGAGTTAGCCGAACACTTCTTAAACTTCGGTATGCAGGAACTCAGGGTAGGATGCGAGACATTCAACCCCGTTGTGTATAAGCAGTACAACGAGGATTTACGGGTAGCCTTTGGTGACGACAATCCCATGTATTACCTGCATTACATAAACTACGGTCACAAGGAAAACAGAGTACACGTTTAAGGGAGGTAAATTATGGCAAGTGTATCAGTAAACTACGGCACAAGCGGCAATAAAAAGAAAACACAAACGGTTGTTAAGACAGGCGAAGTAGCAAGTCCGTATGTGATCCCGAAGACAAATTACACATCGGTCCGCGGAACGTCTCAAACGCCTGTCCCTACAAGACAAGCGGCAACAGGGCAATTTAAGACAGGCGGCGCATACGCATTGACAAACTCGCCCGTTTTGCAGGCACAGGCGCGAGCAGTAGAAGCAGCAGCGCAGGGCCTTACCGCTGGTAAAACACAGCCTACCAATACAAATTCATATTCAACGAGACCATCTTACGCACAGAACGTACCTGATACGTCAAAAGTATCGACCATCAAAACAGGCGGTGGTGGCGGTACTGACGATACCAACAAGCCCCCTGTTGTAACAGACTATGACGATAACAGACCGGTTTATGATGGCAATTCCGGTGGCGGGTCTTCTAGTGGTGGTGGGTCAACGAGCAGCACAAGCAGGCAATCCGTGAGAACAGATATGGACGCTACCGTACCGGATAATACCGGGGCGCAGTTGTTTGACCTTTACCAGCGTTATCTTGACGATCTTAGGAATCAGGCAAACACGGCCTACAATCTGAACATGGAACGTATCAGACAGGGTTACGACAGCAACCGGAGAACCATTGACGATGTTTATTCCGGTTCACAGAGCCAGTTGCAGAACGCTTACGATAAATCCGCAAGAGGCGTAAGAGACGACTCCGAACAGGCCCTTAGAGAGTCTTACATCAACTATATGATGAGTCGTAAGAACTTAGGGCAGGAATTGTCCGCACTTGGCCTGAACGGTGGTGAAGCAGAGACCACGTTAGGATCCTTGCTGAATAACTACGGCAATTCCCGGAATGCAATCGAAACCACAAGGAACAAGAACCTTAGTAATCTTGGAGACGCATTACAGAGCGGTTTAGCGCAGGCACAGCAGAATTATAGCAATGCTTTGCAGTCTCTTATCAATAACCGCCTGAACGCTGAAAACGCAGCAGAAAACGCAAGGCAGAACCTTCTTGCTAACTTTGCAACTAATCTGTCTGACCTGTCTATTTCTAATGAGCCTTATATCAATGCGGTCAAGTCGCTCGCGGAGACCGTGACCGGAGTGCCTATCACGGCGACACAGGCTACTAACCCTTACGAGGGAATAAGCATTAGACAGGGCGGCGCTCCGTTTACACCTGCATCCGGCAACCCTTACGCAAGATTTATCGCACAGGCAAACATGATGCGGCAGGGCGGGTCCTCTGACGAGGATATCAAAAACTATCTCTTTGGCGCAGTTGGTAACGACAGCAATGCACTGACACAGATTTTCGCTGATCTTGGGCTTGCATAAATAAAGTGAGGGAGTCGAAAGGCTCCCTCTTTTTTTGGAGGACGTATGGCAACTTTAATGGATAAATACGTTAATTCGCTTGTAAAGGCGAATGAAGCGAGAAAAGCCGACATTCAGAAACAGTATGACGCATGGGCGAGGAAACAGCAGGCGGCGCAGGCTCCCGCTGGTGAAATGGCTCCCGTTGAAATGCAGGCTCCCGCACAGCAGGAAATCCCTGTATTAAAGCCTTACGCAAATGATGAAGTGGCTCAGAAAGCCGAAAGAGCGCAACGGATCAATAACGATTTTGCCGGTATTAGCAACTATATCAATAATGCCAAAGCACAGAAAAGGCAGGCAGCGGAACGGCAGGCACAGATAGAAGAACAGCAGAGACAGGCAGAAAAAAAAGCGGCCACGCAGAAGGCAATAGCGGATAAACAGGCTGAAAAGCAGCGCAATTCACATGTTGTCATGGATGAAAACGGAATGGCCGACATTGACTCCGTAAAGCGGAATGCGCGAGCCACAACCGCACAGAGACAATCTGACTGGGCGCAGAAACAGTTGGCAAAGGGTAAATATCCGCAGGCTCAGTATACCGCAGACGGGAAATTGGACGTTGCCGCATTGCAGAATGATCCCCGCGTGCAGGAAATGGCGAGAGTGCAGAACCAGGAACCCACTGTAAGTAAAGCAACAACCAATCTTACGGAAAAAGCGCAAAAGTGGCTTGAACCTTCCTATAAAATGACAAGCGCAGATAAAGAGTCTTATAAAAGGCTGTTTGACGAGTGGAAGAAAGAAAATCCTGCCGCTTACAATGCGTACTTTGCATTTCAGACAGACGGTGAAGGGCTGGAAGACGCTATTAGGAATTATCCGGAGATCCGAACCATTCTTGACGTTCAGAACAAGTTAGATCCTATTGCTTCCTTTATGAACGGTGCGAGAAACGCATTTAGTGGCGCGCAGAACCTTGGTGGAATGGCTGTAAAAGCGGTTGGAAACGATGATGTTGATAAATGGGTTGACGAACGCTTAGAGCGCAGAAATAGGGAAATTGCGAACGCACAGACACAGCATCCTATTGCTACCACGGGTGGTAATGTTGCTGGTATGGCCGCTCAGTACGCTATGGCAAATGCCGCCCTTGGTGCTTTGTCCGGTGGCAGACTTGCAACGCAGAGTGTAGCGGAAGCATACAACGCAAACAAGAGCCTTGGTGACGCTGCTAAAGTGTTCGGAGCCAATATCGGAAAGCAGATGATCCCTGATCTTCTGATTGATACGTCTTCCAACGTAATAAACAACGTAAGCAACGGGGCAGATGCAGGAACCGTAGCCCGTGATGCGGCAGGAAACGTACTTGAAAACCTTGCGTGGAACGCACTGTTTGAACTTCCTGGACTTGGTAAGGCTACCTACCAGGGAATTAAAGACTTGCGTGGTCTTGATAACGAGATTGCAAGCCTTAGAAACGTAGAGAGAGCAAACATTCCCGCCCTTGGAGACGTTGCCAAAGCAGTAGAGAACACTCCTGCGAGACAGATTGCAGAAGACGTACAGCAGGCAGCAAAAGAAGCAGACGATCTTGCAAAAGTCGCCGATGATGTGAGGCCCGTAGAGGAAGCACCCGTAAGACAGGCCGTAGACGAGGCTACAAACGAAACCGCAGAACAGGCGGCCCGTAACATTGCAGAAGAAATAAACGAGTCCAAAGTAAGCGTACTTGGCCGCAACCCCGCAACAGGTGAACTTTCCAACTACGGCAATGCTATTATGCGCCGATTAAATGAGTTGAACGGTCTTAGCGAAGCAAGGACCGCAGCACTCAACGCTGATCCGGCACTGAAAGAAGCATTCGGAAACGCATGGACTAAGTATCAGACAGAGTTTGCAAAGGCTGATGCAGGGCAGGTAAACGCATTGAAGGCGGCGACTAACGAACTTGCTGACGTTTACGAGTCTATCGGAAAGGTGACAGGCGATAATGCTAACGCCCGTAGGAACCTTGAAGACGTTTACGACATTCTTATGCACAGAAATATCCCTAGAAAGTTTGAAGGGGATATGCCCGAAAACATAAATCCTATCCTGGATATGCTTGACGAGCAGAGCCGAAGCAATGTTGAAAACTCACTTGATACCGTAAGAAACTACATTGACGATACGATATACAAAAATATGCGGGCTATCCGTGGAAACGAAACCTTGCAGGCCAAAGCAAAAGACGTTACAGATGCTTACGACAAGTGGATAGACGCAGTTTATTCCGGCATCGGCGATACTGAAAGACTCGGAAAAGACGTTCGCAATGCTATGTTGCGTGCAAACAGGGCATTTGAAGGCGCAGGAATTTCCGCGTTTAAAGTACCGCAGAAAATGGCACAGCAGACCAATTTGCCAGATATTATCTTAAAACAGAACGCAACTGATATCGGTTATCATGCTGGCGATCTTGGCAAGGCAGAGTCGTTAGGTAGTCAATCCGGCAATCGTGGTACTGGACACTATGGAACAGGCACTTACTTTGTTGGTGATAAAAACGCACTTGCTTCCGGTGGATATGTAAATCGCCCAGTAGAAGCAATCAATTTTGCAAACTACAACCTTTTTAGACCCCAAAACTACCGGCAGGGAATGGATCTTCACGAATATTTGAAAGGCGTAAACGAATTATATAGAATGGCTGACCCTAACGCCATAAAATCTGCAGACGAGTGGAAATCTTTACGAGACGCTATTGAGGAAAAGGCTTATAGCGATCCTTACGAAATGTATGAGGATCTTAAACGGCTTGTTGGTAAAAGAAAACTTGATGAATACGTCCGGGCAAATGCTGGGAAATTGGTCAACGGAAAACCGCTAGAGGAAATCGACACTATTGATGCGACAGAACGCTTGCTCGAAATGTTAAACGCCGAAGAAAGGGCTACCGTCGACAAACTTCTTAATGACTTTGACTTCCGTAAATATGATAAATTTACTGATGAAATGGAAAAGAAGTACCAACCGGAAGTCTATGAATACCGAAGAAATAGGGAATATGGCGATCCTAGATATACGTTGAATAGTGACGGGAACTGGACCGATCATCTTACGGGGAAAGAATTGTCTGAGGAGGAGTTTGCAAGGCAGGCAGACCTGGAACACGTCAAGAACGCTATATTAGATAATAATGAACCCGATGGTGCGGTAGATAGTTATATCGACTTCAATCAAAAGATGGATGATCTGTCTCAATCTTTGTTTGGTATTAGTGGCGATGAAGCACGACAGATGCTATACGATATCAGAAAAGAAATCGAGGCAGAAAACTTCAAAGGTAATAGTGACAGCGCTTCCACCAGGTTTATGAAACGCCTTGGGTATGAAGGCGTTGACGTGAGGGGTATTAAAGACCTTGACAACGTAGAGTATGGTTCCGTGATATACGACCTAAAAGGCAAAGACTTAGAACAGCAGGCGGCGGCAAAGGCCCGTAGAAAGGCCGCTTTAGAAGCACAAAAAGCAGAAAAGGAAGTTGCCAAAGAGCAGCCTGTTGCGGAAACTACTCCTAAAGCCGTTGCAGAGCGTATCGAACCCGAAGCGGAAATGACGATCAAGCTGGACGGCACTAAGCCGAAAGCGGAAACTCCTGTTAAGATGCAGAATGCTGATGGCGGAGAAGTACGGGAACGGTCTTACGCAAAGAATATCCGGGAAGGCAGAGTCGAAACAGACGAAAAAGTGCGCGCAGATTTTGAAGAAAATCCCAGCGAATACGTTGTCAAAACAAATGCTTCCACCCGTGAAGAAGTGCAGGAGATCGTAAAGAAGGGACTTGAACATTCGCAGGAAGAATTTTCAAAGATGCGCGGGATGAATGATCCCCGTTTTGCCCCTTTGGGACAGGAAATCGCAAGGATGCTGTCTGATAATGGTAATTACAGCCAGGCTGCCGACGTGCTGGAAGAAGTGTCCGAAGCGCTTACAAGAGCAGGTCAGTTTACGCAGGCTGCTTACATTACCATGCTGAAAGACGACCCCATGACCGCTTTATCCTCCGTACAGAAACAG
>Ga0326512_10001250_pt1 | contig 20055 bp, 9 predicted proteins | sample 1_2617_0518_D_FD_203652 | JGI IMG/M metagenome (GOLD analysis project Ga0326512, IMG submission 203652) | Bovine rumen microbial communities from UC Davis, California, United States - 1_2617_0518 | ecosystem: Host-associated > Mammals > Digestive system > Stomach > Rumen | place: USA: California... | reverse complement strand
GACAGTTCCGTATTTTAGGCGAAGGCGAGCAGATGCAGTTTACTACTTTTGATAACTCAGGCATTAAACCTCAGCCTCAAGGAATCGACTTCGGAATGTATATGGGCGAGAGAATGCCTTTATTTGATATAGAGGTAGGCGCTCAGAAACAGACCACATATAACAAAATATCGCAGAATGAATTGATGTTGCAGTTCTATAACTTACAGTTCTTCAACCCGCAGAATGTTGACCAAGCTTTGGCTTGTCTCGAAGGGATGGATTTCAATGGTAAGCAGGAAGTTGTTGACAGAATTTCACGAAACGGCACGATATTTGACGCCTTTACTCAGCTTTATCAGATGGCAACCGCTATGGCGCAGGCGTATGACACCAGAGCATTGCCCGCCTTAGCGCAGTTAGGTATGCAGGCTGGTATGGCACCACCCGATATGCCGATGAGAGACCAAGCCCCTGAAACTATGGAGACCGATTCTATGGGCGGAATTAAAGGAGAGGAGCACCCGTTTGTTAAGAAAGCCAGAGAACAGGCGCAGGCGGGAACACAACCTACATGATTCAAATTACTTACAGACCTGATAAGAAAGATGTAAGAATAAAAGGACACGCTAACTATGACGAGAAGGGCAGAGACATTATTTGCGCGGGTATTTCGGTATTGTTCTATACCCTGTGCAACTCCCTTCTCAAAGCGCCCGATTCATGGTTTAAGAAGAAACCCGAAATGGCGGATTCATTAACCAGCGAGACGGGCGTTTCGTATGTCAAATGCACCCCCGCTGAAGGTTACGAGGATTTCGTGACCTTAATGTATGAGACGGTATTGACGGGAGCTGAGCTTATGGCAACCACATACCCCGATTACATTAACTTAAAGATAACACAGCATTGACTGTTTATCTAATATAAGACACCCCGGAAAGACGGGAGAAAGGAGCCTTAAATGGCTGAATTATTTTTTAATCTGCAGATGTTCGCAGAGGGAAGCGCACCCGCTGGAACAGAAGCACCGGGAGAAAACGCGGAAGCCCCAACCGCACAGGGAGAACAGGCGGCAACCCCTACCGCACCAGACCGAAACGAGCTTTACACGAAATTCAAGGAAGAGTTCAAAGATTTACACGATGCCGAAGTGCAGTCGATAATCAAAGACCGCCTGAAGAAGAGTAAAGCCGAAGCGCAGTCGTATAAGGAGAAGTTAAATAACCTCTCGCCCTTACTTGAAACGGTAGCAACCAAATATGGCGTGAAATCGGATGACTACGACGGGATTATAAAAGCGCTCGAAGCAGACGACAAGCTGTATGAGGACGAAGCGTATCAGAAGGGAATGACTGTAGAGCAGGTCAAAGAATTTCACAAGCTCGAAAGAGAAAACCGAATGCTGAGAGCACAGCAGGAAGAAGAGATGATGAAAGCACAATGGGCTGAGTGGGACAGACAGTTCAACGAGCTGAAAAACATTTATCCCAATGCAGACCCGCAGGCAGAGCTTCAGAACGAGAACTTCACCCGTTTAATGAATGCCGGAGTGCCGATAAGAGATGCTTTTGAGTTAGTCCACAAAGACGAACTCACCAGAGGCGCGATGCAGTTTGCGGCAAATAAAGTCGCAGAGAAGATGACCAACGCGGCAATGGTAAACAATTCACATCCTACGGAAAACGGAATGTCTAAGCAGGCAGCCGCTGTGACTCATCCTAACATTCAGTCTATGTCTATCGAGCAACTCAAAGAATACGCTATGAAAGCAAAGGCAGGAGAATCGGTAGATTTCCGAAATAATTATTAAGACCTCTCCTGCCCGAAAAGAAAGGACAGGATTATTATGTTAAAACTCAATCTTCAGCTTTTCGCAACAGGTTATGCGAACTATTTGAATGCAGTAGATGTTGACACCACATCTCCTGTAACCACAGGCAATGTTGCCGATCCGTATTCCAACACATCATCGAGCGTTCTTGCGGCTCTCTCTCCTGAGATGAAGGAATACTACTCTCAGTATCTTATCAAGGACATCGGCGCAAATCTTATTCACGCGCAGTTCCTTGACACTGAGACTCTTCCGAAAAACCACGGCAGAACTATTGAATGGCGCAAATGGGATAACTTCAGCAAGAAAACATCTGCTCTTGCCGAAGGTGTTACTCCTGAGCCGAGCAAGATTTCTGTAAATCCCATCCGCGCTGAACTTGCTCAGTACGGCGACTGGACTCTTCTTACCGACCTTGTTCAGCTTCAGACCATCGACAACACTCTTGTTGAGATTACCGAGAAACACGCTCAGAACGCCAAGCTCTCTCTTGACACAATAACCAGAGAGAAGCTTATCGCGGGTAACGGCGACGGTATTAAGGTTGCTTATGCAGGCGCTGCAACTATCCTCGAAGAAGTTTCCTCGACGATCACTCCGGCTGACGTAGCAAGACTTACTGCTTATCTCCGTCAGAACAATGCTCCCACCTTTGATGGCAGCTACGTAATGATTATCCATCCTTATGTTGCCTATGATCTTATGACTAACGGCGACTGGATTGATGTTGTTAAGTATTCAGAAGCAACCCAGATATTCAAGGGCGAAATCGGCAAGCTTTACGGCATCCGTTTTGTTGAATCAACCGAATCAAAAGTCACCAAGCCCATTATGATTGCTCACGGCTCAGCCGCTGGCACAGAGGGACTTCCTGCCGTTAAGGTATCAAGCTATTCAACGGCTTCGAGCACCTACACCATTACTGTTCCCTCTGACACCTTCGACACAACCGCTACCACTGGCGACATTGATACATTCAAGTCAACCGATTTCAAAAACAAGTATGGTCTGTTCATTGCTCATACAGACTCGACCACAAAAGAGGTTACTGTTGAAGAACTCACCGTTTCAAGCGGAACTGCAAGCACTCTTGTTATCAGCCAGCCTACAGTTACTCCCGCGGCAGACGATATTATCTTTGCTGGTGGCGCTGCTCGCGACGGTAAAGACCTCTTCACCTGCCTTGTTCTTGGCAAGGGCGCAGGTCGCAAGGTAAGCCTTAATGGTGATAATACCGAAATGATTGTTAAGCCTGTCGGCTCCGCTGGCAGCACCGATCCCCTCAATCAGAGAGGCTCCGTTGGTTGGAAAGTCAACGGCTATACAGCCGCTGTTACTAACAGCAACTATATCTACAAGTATTACTGCGGTAGCGCTCTTACTGGCGCAAAAGCAAACGACTAATTTCACCCATAGGGGAGGCAACCGCCTCCCCAAAACTTTTATTTGAAAGGAGCCAAACATGGCTATAAAAAAAGTTGATAACCGTGATAGGGTTACAATTAAAATTGACCGCATTCCCGGTCAGAAGAATCAGGATGATGTTATTGTTGAAGTCAACGGAAACCGTTGGCAGATTCAAAGAGGCATAGAAGTCAATGTTCCTCGTGTTGTTGCTTCGGCTCTCAGACAGTGGAGACGCGAGCAGGACGAGGCAGAAAGAATTGAATTTGAACTCATGGACAACTAACCCCACGGGGAGAGCTTCGGCTCTCCCCTTATTAAGGAGTGTTTACTATGACAGCACAACAGGCAATAGAAAGAGCAAACGAAATGAAAGCGGGCAACGCAGTATCGGATGAGCTTAAACTTGAATGGCTCACAGAACTCGACCAGAATATTTACAATGACTGCGTATTGACCCATCTCCACGATTATTTCAGAAGTAATTGGTGGTATCAGAACGATGAGGGCAAGGTAGTATTCAGACCTGCTCCCGAATATACTCAGGACAACGTAGGAGACGAGCTTATTGCTAAAGCCCCCTACGATATTCTTTATGTTTACTGGCTCATGGCAAAGATAGACCTCGCGTCAGAGGAAGAGCACAGATATAACGTTGACAACAATCTCTTTGAGAACGCTTACTCAAAGTTTGTAAATAAATACCACAGAACACATACTCCCGTGCCGAATCACAGCATTAAGGTAGGTGTATTCAGATGATTATGCCTTACATTGAAGAACAGCAGACCTCGGCGGATATGATCTCGGAGTTCAGAGGATACAACCATAACCCCGTGATAGGTGATAATGAGTTCTTCGATATGGAGAATATGACGGGAGACAGATACCCTTTGGCGAGCGTAAGAGACAAGCGTGGCGTTATGGAGTTAGACATAGACGGTGTTCTGTTAGGCTTAGAAGGCAAGGACAAACCGCTGGTATTATGGTCGGATAATAAAGATGCGCTTCCCTCAGATTTATATACCAGTTTATATTCAATAGCCGAAACGGGAGACGGAGCAACAATATTTGATAAAGCAGTAACAGCAGCGGCTACCTCAAATATGGGGGAAGGCGTCTATGCGTTTATAGCGCCGGCAAACGTGCGCCTTCGGTATCCTATTTTTGACGAAGTTTCTAACGATTCTACCCTTGTATCCCTGACAATTTTTTGCTTGGACTATATTTATAGCGGCATTGGATTCAATGACGTTGAGGTAGTAGAAGAGTTTGAAGATTATGATATAGTTAGGTCGGACGCGCTTGATAAAATAAACAGACTAATAACAGGAGCCGAGGTCTATCTGTGTGGTGAAAACGAGACTACAAGAATGCGCAGCACACCCTTACATATTAAAAGTGTAGGTGCTTATCGCCAGTCAGCCTCCTTGGTAATGAGAAGCTGTGAAATATATTTCGACAAAAGCGAAGTCCAAGCACAAGGTCTTTTAGATAAATATGGTCAGGATGTATATGACGAGATTGGCGAGTCTTTCGTATTGGCATTACAAACAGACGGAATAATTCCGACAGACAAGAATTACGGCGGAACAGGTTATATTGCGTTCTATAATCCTAATACAAACCAACTTGAAAATACGACCTCTATAGGGACGGTATCCGCGGGCGAAAAGCAATTTGTTTCAATGGGCGCAAATGTAATCATATTCCCCGAAAAGAAGATTATAAACACCCTGAAGATAACGACCAACCAGTTCTCGGATATACAACCCTTAGAGCAAAGCTTCACCTCCCAAACAGCCACAGCCTATTCGAGCCAGCCGACTGCATCGAGCGGAACAACGCTCCCCACAAGTCCTACGGATGGTCAGTATTTTTGGGATACAAGCGGAGAGATTGCAGTTCTCAAACAGTATTCAGAAGCGCTTGGGAGATGGGCAACACAGGCTACATACCTCTGGATAACCGGGATAAGCGACCACGGCTTCAAAAAGGGCGATGCAATAAAAATCGCCAACTCAGCAATCGCAAGTCACATACCGAGCGGGCAGAAAAACTTTGTAATAGAATCCGTCGAAACATCGAGCATTAAGATTCAATGTAACTTTACAAGTCCGTTTACGGCGAGCAATCTTGAAGTAACATTGTCAAGAGTTCTCCCCGAAATGGATTTCATAATCGAGTGCAACAACAGATTATGGGGATGCCATTACGGATTAAATGCTAACAACGAGATGGTAAATGAAATATTTGCCTCTAAGCTCGGTGATCCGTTCAACTGGTATTACTTTACAAACACAAGCATAGACTCTTACTATGTTTCCCTCGGCTCGGAAGGTGCGTTCACAGGCGCGGTCAATTATCAGTCCACTCCGACGTTTTTCAAGGCGGATGTTATTCACAGGATAGTGGGAGACTATCCCGCACAGTATCAGCTCAAGACCATAGAGGGATATGGAGTTAGACCGGGATGTAATAAGAGCATATCGGTTATGAACGATATAGTATATTATCTTTCCCCGGTAGGAATGGTAGTCTTTAATGGCGGTATCCCGGTATCCCTCGCTGTTCCCTTCGGCGAGGTAAGATACGATAAGTGTATCAGCGGAGACATAGGCAATAAACTATATTGTTCTATGCACGATGAGTTCGATAAATGGTCTATGTTTGTTTATGATGACAGCAACGGGCTGTGGCACCGAGAGGATAGCCTTCACGCGGAGGATTTTGGCATATACAACGGAGAGCTTTTGTGCGTAAGCAAAAATAAATTGTATTCCCTTGGAGGAGTCTATGGCGACAAAGAGCCTGATTTTGAGTGGATGCTTCAGACCGGCGATATGGGATATATGTCACCATTACGAAAAACAATTCGCAGAATAGTATTGAGAATCAAACTGGCGATAACCTCAAGAGCAAGAATTGAAATTCAGTATGACAATGACGGTATATGGAGACCCGTGAATGAACTGAGACCGTCGGGGGAAATAAGAAGCTATGCTGTTCCTATTAAGCCGTTCAGGTGTGATCATTACTCCATCAGAATAAAAGGCAAAGGCGAATTTAATTTACAAGCCATAACAAGGCATTGGGCTGAAGGGAGCGAGCTTGATTGAAAAGAATATATAAAACTCCTCTTTTAAAATCTCAACCCGTTGAGAAAAAGATTGGAATTGACTCCCTTGCTAAAGATATTGCGGATCAGTTAATAAAAACAGGCGAGCCGTCACCGGCGGCAAGCACGGTTTTTGAATTTAGGGACGAAAACGATAATAACAACGCAAGAAACATTGATGATTCTGCCCTTGACGACTTGGTTTTTAAAGCGGGTGCAAACATATCTCACATGGGGTCGTGGTCAGGAATATCCACGGGATATACAAGCAGGGGTCACAATGCCAAATCAACAACTCCCGTTGCCGAGTCAACAACATATATCGGAAGCTGGACAAGGATAGCAACAAAAAGAGATAGTTCACTCCTTAATGATCCAACTGACCTGTTCGTGCCGGTTGGAGATAGTGTTAGTTCGGTAACCAACTCGACAGGAATAATAGATGTGCTTACATATAATATTGTCGGGATTCAACCGGGCAAACATATAGTAAAGCTGATATTACCCACTCAAGGAGGTATTTATCCCATACCGGGTAACACACAATTTGAATCGTTTTTTCCTGCGTCAAAGCCTCCTATTTATTGGGAATCCGCAAACTATAATTATTATATAGGGTCTCTTTGGGATCCGATTGAAGGAAGCGATGTTTGGTCGTCCCAGACGGAACTTGCAGTCCCTAAAATGTATGGCAAAAAAATTATAGGTGGCATTCCAACAAGCATTATTACCACAAAAAATATTCAGAGTTCATTTAGTATTCAAGCGCCGGATTCACCGTCAAGTGTTGACTGGTGGGTTACTCAAGACGACTATAACCATGACGTTCAACATCATTCAATCAGATATAGGTATGACAAGGACGCTTTTGTGGGCACCTCTGACATCAGCGGAAATCCGACGGGTAAAAATATGCCAGCTACAATAGTAGATAATCCGCTGACACACGTCGAATGCTTTTTCGATACCGATGACGCGGGCAACGAGATATTAGTTGTCTCAAACCCGACTGTTTACGTCTTTGACGGGACAATTACGGTGGTGGGGATATGAGATACTATATAACTAATACATCGGCAAGCCTGCCAAGCGTGGTTACAGATACCAAACTGTATGATAGTCCCGTAACAAGAAAGCGCCGAACAGTTTACGGGGAGATCGAAACAAGCAGAAAACTAACAACACAAGAAAGAATAGACAGCGAAGTTATATACGCAGATTATTATTTGCTGACCAAATCCCAAGCGCAGCACATAACAGGTGCGCACATTCCTTTGATCTCAGAATTGCAGGGTATGACCGCCGACGAATTAAAAGAAAACACTTATTCGCAGACCAACAAAAACGCGTGGTGGGTGAGATATGACGACAGCACAAAGCTCTGTTTTGTAGGTAATGATGGCGTCATATATGACACCGAGGATGCGTCGGATCAACGAATAAACATGAGACTTATGCTTGACATAGACGCTCAGGCAATGCACCTCGAAGTTGGTGATGACTTCTATTTTTGGGGAATTGTAGATGGTGATGTTCTCTATACTAAAGAAGGCAGGGACTACGTTGAGCTGTCTGACAATTTTTGGGATGAACTCAAGGATGACGATTGGTGGCGCAACAGAAAAATGAAATTCAGGGTGATTTCAAACAGCCTTGCTTTTATGACATCGAGATATAACTGGACTGATTCAAGCTCATCGAGCTACCTTACTGTAAAAAAAGGCTCACATACTGGAACTGCGTTCAACAACGCCTTATCTACTAACCCATATAATTATGCAACATCCCAAATCAAATCACAAACAGACACTATAATTGGAGCAATAAAGAGCCAATATGGGTCGTCGCCCTTTGATGAATCTCCCTTATTTGGATACTTTATACCCTTACAATATAATTACTATTTTGACATCATAAAACCCGACTTGAATAATTATAGCCGGGTAAAGAATATGGTTTTTGTATTAGATGGAACAGAAGGAACAATAACCATCAACGGAGAGACAAAAGAAAAATGGGTAGTCATGCTTGAGGATATTCTCGATTACTATGTCAACCATCCAGCCGTTCCTTTGTATGGAGACCACGAAATCAGACCGTCAAGATACAACAACAGTTATGGCGGATCGCATTCCTGCTATGACCTTGAGTGGTATTACGGAAGCGCAACATGGCAGTTAATATGGCGTGAGTCTGCGTCTGGTTGGACTGGAAACAATGAATATCGTGATGGCAGGCAAGACCCCATTACAGGCGAGTATATTCTTAACGACTACGTTGATTTTAGAGGGATTCGCATTTATATTTCAAAGGCGGACGGAACAATAGAGCAATTAAAAATTACTTCATCTGTTCAACCCGTCCTAAAAGGAGAGTATTACTGGAGCACCGGCGGATATGATAGCGACAATAATTATTATGCTCCGATATGTAGCGAAAACTATGATATCAGCAACAATTCATATGTTGATAACGGACAAATAATACATGTGTATGGTGCGGATTGGCTTGCTTACAGATGGGGCGGAAAATGGGCAAGCCATTATCGCGTGTATGAAAATATGGGATATACAGCTTCAATTACGGGAGCAGGTTATTACAAAGACCTAACCAATATAGGAACGATTACTCATTAAGGAAGTGATTATATGGCATTAGCAAAAAAACTAAAACAATTCCACGAAGCAGGAATGGCGGGAGTTAAAAAAGCTACTGAGTCCTCAAGCAGACCTACACACTATGTAGGAAATGGCGGATATAACGGATATGAAAGAATTGTAACAAACAAGACCTTCAACCCCGTTCACGGTAGCGCCTCAAGTTATAATTACGGAAGCGGGTCGAATACCGGCTCATATACTGCTCCCGGTTATTCATCAACGCCCGCTCTCTCACAGGCTCCGACGGCACCAACATTTGCCGCGGCTCCCAGAGCGCAGAGTGTTTCCGCGGCTCCGAGGGCAAAGGCAAACACCGAACAGTTCAATTCTAAATGGAGTGACGAGCTTCAGGCTATGTATGACCAGATAGCAAACCGCCCGAAGTTTTCCTACGACCAGAACTCCGACCCGTTGTATCAGCAGTATGCGGAGATGTATAGGAAGAATGCCCAGCTTGCTATGGACGATACCGTAGCAAGAGCTGCGTCATTAACCGGCGGTTATGGCAACTCCTACGCAGAAACCGCAGGACAGGCGATGTATAACCAGCAGATGGATAACCTTAATCAGAGGGCGCTCGACCTTTACTATGCCGCCTTAGATACCTACGACAGAGAAAATCAGAACATGTATCAGAAGTTCAACCTCGCGGGGCAGATGTATAACAATGATTACAATGCGTGGAGAGATAAGATTGCCGACTCACAATGGGCGCAGAATTATGACTTCAACGCATGGCAGGCGGACGTGGCAAATCAGCAATGGGCGCAGAACTATGACTTTAATGCGTGGCAGGCGGATAATGCAAACGCCCAATGGAGAGCCGGATACGACTTTGACGCGTGGCAGGCAAACAATGAAAACCAGAAGTGGCAGACACAGTTCGATTATGACCGATATATCAACGACAGAAACTTCGGATACAATCAGTTCGTAGATGACAGGAACTATAACTATCAGCTCGGCAGAGATGCTGTAAACGACAGCAGATATGACACCGAGTGGCAGCATCAGCTTGAAAGAGAAGGTGTCGAGGATGACCGCTACGCCGATGAGCTTGCCTATTCCAGATGGAGAGATTATGTCGGTGACACAAGATATGCGGATGAAACCGAGTATGCGAGACAGCAGGCTGACCTTGACCGCGCCCTTCAGTATTATCAGGCAGGGTATGATCCCAAAACGGGCGGAATGAGTAATCTCGCACAGCAACAGTACAGAGATGAGCTTGCACTTAACTATGCGAAACTTGGTCTGAATCCTGATGGAAGTCTTAATGCTATAGGAAAAGCGAGCAGCTCAAACACCAAATATGAGAACAGCAATACTTATAAACTGATTGCCGAAGGAAACACAAAGGTCGCCAACGATATGATGAACTTAGACTATAACCGCACGGGCGACAAATTCAAATTTGGTGCTCTTGTGCCGTCCGCCTTTGAGAAAAACAGCAGCTTAAACAAGAAATATGACTCTTATGAGGAATACCTTGACGCTATGTTAGATAAGGCAAAGGGATTATCGGAGGCAGAAAAGACATATATTCTTTTCCAGTTAACGCAGTAAGGAGTTGGTATAATGTCAAGCAGACTTGAAAGAGTGTCGCGAGTTGCGGCAAAGATGCGAAACGACGATACAAGCAGAATGGGACGGTTGCGTAAACTGAATGGTGAATCGACGCTCGATACAGTCAGGGCAAGGAGCGAAGCCGCGCAGAAAAAAGCAAATGAGGAAGCGGCAATCAGAAAAATGAAGTATGCCTCCCAAGTGGCTGCACAATCCCAGACTCCTGCCGAGAGATATGCACAGAGTAAGACGACGCCCGCCAAGTATGAGAAAACTGCATCGTCCGCGGAGAGGTATGCTGCGGAACGCGGCAACAGGTGGTCTTCCGATGCTTATAACAACAAGGGAAAAATGCCGACGGTTGCTACATCAAAGGACACTAATATTGCATATTCCTCCCCGTCACGTCAAAGGATAGCAAAAGATGTCGATGACACAGAGATGCTCGACAGAATTATCGAGGCAAAGGAAAATAAGGACAAAAGCATTGAAAACGCCTACCTTGTAGATGAATATAAAAAGTCAAAGGGATATACGGCATCCAATCCTCGTGCAAAGGAATATGAGGCAGAATACAAAAAGAACGAAGCTGAAATTAAACGTCTCAATTCAGAGCTTGCAAAGATAGATAATGCGATCCCGGAAGAACAAGATGCTAAGAAATACGAAGCGCTTCTCGAAGAACAGAGGGCAAAAGATACGGAGTTTAACAGACTTGTCGCAAGAAACAAAGAAATCGACAAGGAGCTTAGCGTTGACGACTGGGGCGAAGAACAGCTCAACAAGGACATTGAAGCAAGGCGTAAGGATTACAATATCAAAAAGAAGCAGGAGTTCTGGGAGCAATGGGGAGCCGAGTATTATGCTCTTTCCGATAGTGACAGGAAAGACTTTGAGACCATTGCAAGAAGCGAAGGACATTCTGCCTATGACAAGGCAAAAGGCGCGATAACCGATAACGGTGAAGCAGAAGCGGCAAGAAACCGTCTTAACGGAAGATTCTCCGAAGAACAGATGAGTGCGTTTAATCAGTTTGCCAAGGATGTGGTTGACTCGGAGATCAACGAGAAACAAACCAAGGCATACGAAAGCGCCATAAGCAAAATTGACAAAGCGTCGGAAGAAGAAAAACGGCTTTTGGATTTGGCTTATAAAGCAGACAAGTGGAACGACGTAAACGAAAAGTTTCATGTTGTTCCTAATATTCCTAACGGCGCAAGGGACAAACTTATCAACGACTATGGTTATACCGAAGACGAAGTAACCATAATGTCAATAATGAACGAGTTTGAGCAGAATAAGATTGATCGTGAGGAATATGAAAAAGAACTCGCACCGTTTCTTGAAGAGCACCCACTTCTTGCTTGGGCAGGAACAGCCGCAAACATTCTCGGCGGCGCGTTTTATGTTGCAGGGCAGGTCAGCGATGCCGCTGATTTGAGCAGATTAAAAGAAGCCGGATACGAGGGAAAACTTCAGTCTCAGGGGGCAAACAATCCCTTAAGTTATGCGTATAATTTGAATACCGTAAACCAAGAGGCAAATGGTGATAGGATGGGCGGATGGTATGACCGCACGAATCAGATAGCAAGCAACCTGCTTATGAATGCAACCAATCCCGTAGCGAGCGCCCTTATGTTCTTCTCCTCTGGATATGCAAGTGGTGTTGAAGAGGCAACGGCAAACGGAGCTGACTTTGAACACGCTCAATTAACAGGCGCAGCTCAAGGCGCAAACGAAATGATTTTTGAGAAACTTTCGTGGGGTAGCTTGGGCGTTGTTGAAAAATATACAGGTGGTGCAATCAAGAGTGCTGGCATAGGCAGAGCGTTAATGGAATGGCTTCCGAAAGTTGCTTTGGATATGGGCATAAATGGTTTGGAAGAAGTCAATACAGATATTGCAAACGATGTTGCCGATTATCTCATAAACGGAGACTTTTCAAAATATGCTTTAGAAGCTCGCGCATTACTTGAAGAGGGATACAGTCAAGAAGAAGTTGACTCAATTATCGGTAAAGAAATCGCAACGAATTATGCCGAAACATTCAAAGAAGGCGCTCTTCAGGGCGGATTCATGGCTGGCGGTTATAGAGCTATCAGCGAATACAAGGCACTAAAGAGCGGCAAGCAGGCACAGAGATATGGATATACCCAAAACATAATTGAAAACGCTGAAATAGCCGGAGAAGAAGCCAAGGCATATAAAGACGCTGTTATTAAGCAAGAAGGCGGAGAGCAAAACCTTAGCTCCGCTCAGATAGGAAGAATATCACAGGAAACACAAAAAAGAGCAATTGCGGACGAAACAGTCAGAGAAAACATAAAAAAGAATATTGATAAGTATAATAACAAGCGTATTGCAGATGCCGTTTTTAGTCGGAAAAGCGCTGAAAAAGGAGTTAGCACAACAGGAAAGACAACAATATCGGAATCAGGCGAAACGGTTGACAGCGTAAAGATAATTAGCGCAGACCGAGACTTATCCAAAGACGAAAAAGGAAATGTACAGTGGGGTAGCTCTACTGCCGATATTAAAGTCGAAGTCAAGACATCAGACGGGAAGACAAGAACAATGTCGCTCGATGATCTTGAATACTCCAGCGAAGCTCAGGCAAAAACGGTAGAAGCAATAGAGATGGCTATGGCTCAAACGGATATAGATACACAAACAGCAAACTTTATCCTTAACACTTTGCCTGTAACCATAAAAAACAATTCTGCTGCACAGACCGCACTCGCAATTGTAACTGCATATAACAGCGGAAAGTATGATATTCCTGTAGGCACATATGGACAGACTTCTGTAAAGTTGCTGGGCGAAAATGTATTTGAGACAATACGCAAGTCGGGAGCCGAGATTGCTGCCGCACAGACATCCGCACAGAGCACCGCTATCAAGGCGGCAATTAAGTCATATGTAGAAAAAGGTGGCAAGGCAATAAATGGTAAGGCGATGTACAAAGGTCAAGTTCTTACCGACAAGCTTATAGATTCGGACAATAGCATCGATGACATTCGCAAGGGCGAGCTGCATATGATGAAGCTCATGGCTGATGCCACAGGCGCAAGGTATGTCGCGTTTGAATCTACAGAAGAAGAGCGCAAATCAGGAGATGCTCCTGATAATGGCTATTTTGATTATGACGAGAATGACGGTGAATATGTTATATATGTTGACCTAAATTCCGGCAACAAAGGTCAGGGTATTGCAATGTATACCCTTGCTCACGAACTTACGCACTTTATAAAAACATGGTCTCCCGAACAGTTTAACAATCTCGCTAAACATGTAATGGGAAGATATGCGGCGCAGGATGTTAATGTTGAAGCTCTTGTAGATGCTGAAGTATATAAAGCAGCTAAAGCTGGAATTAAACTTTCCAGAGAGGTGGCTTATGAAGAGGTAATCTGTAACGCAATGCAGACAATGCTTACAGATAGCAAACAGACCGTCGTTAATCGTCTTGCGGATTTGAACAAGGAAAACCCGACACTGTTCAATAAACTCCGCAGCGAGATTGACCGAATTGCAAATAATATCGCAAAGAAGTATAAGAGACTGTCAAAAGACCGCGAGTCGCTTGATGATGCAGGCAGATACATATATGATGCTACAGAATCCATTGAAGAACTCAGGAACGCATTTGCTGAAGCACTCAATAAGGCGGGTCAGAATTTCAAAGCCGCGGGCGGAATGCATCTTGAAGACTTCAAAATCGCAGCGGAGGCTGGCAAAGAAACAACCATTACAAACAATACAAATGCCGAGGAGGGTGGGCTATCCGACGGGGATATAAGCGCAAATCAACTTGAAAGCGGGTCGCTTATTCCTCTTAATGAGCTTGTAAAAGAATCCGACTCCAAGCGGCAAATGATAAGATCGGACAATGAACCGATGCTGAAACAAAGATTCATTATAACCGGGAGCGGTAAAAAAGCTATTCTCTATACTGAAAACGGCAAGGTCAAGAAAGTTACAGTCAAGGAACTAAGAAACAAGGCATTAAGAGAGTTTTTCGACAAAGACGAGTCGTTCAACAGAATGGTCAGGGAAAAGAATCTTGACAAGAAAAAAGAAATCGACAAGAGGGTAAGGAATCTCGATAAGGTATTTAAAAACACTCAGGAATTTCTTGAAAAGGTTATGGCGGAGAACAAATACACTTTTGTCGGACTTGAGGACTGTGAGAATCAAGAACTGGTTGTCAGATATGACGCTGAGAACAATCCTGTTGAGATAGTGCTTTCCGCTATGGTAAACAACGGCGAATATGAGGTTAACTTTGACTTCACAAAAGTATGTGAAAGAAGGCAAGCTCTTCAAGGTATTATTAACGAGCTGACCAAAAAGGCATCCGCTGAGAGCGACGAAACCAAAGAAGTTAAAGTAAACCTTACTCAAGAAAATATCTTTGCAATTAACAAGGCTCTGTCAGAGATGGGTATCGACACAGCTTGCTTGATTTGCTTTGTTGAATCCAAGCGTTATAACATACAGAACTTCTATCAAGATATGTTTATCAATGTTTGGAACAACGCTGTCAAAGAAGAGGCAAAGAAGCACAAGGTCAAGCTCAAAGATATTGAATATTTCCGCTTTGCCGAGAGAAACATAAATAGCGAAGAGGGAAAGCTTTCACCCGAAGAGGTTGCTCAAGCCGAAGATTATGCAGCAAAATGGAGAGCGCAAAAGGGAGAACTTTCTGCAAAAGCGGAAGAGGACTCCGGCGTCGAGGCTGATGAAGGTAAGTATGTCGAGAAACTCATAAAGAGTTATGTTCAGCAGGCGGCTAAAGCGTACTTTGCGGGAGAAACCACAGGTAAGGCAAACGAGTTTAAATTGCTTCAGCTTGCTGACCTTGTTACCGAGGACGGAAGAACTCGACTGCACAGAGACCATGGTGAGATTGAAACTCTGATAGGTCAGAGACTTGGAACTTCGGCTCCTAAATCGGTCGAGGCTTATACACCCTATAACGGAGAGATAGAACTGCTTGAGGGCGGAAAAACTGGAAAAACAAAAGACCTCGCAGAATATCTTTTATCCATTGGCGGAATAAGATCGCAGAGCTTTTCCGATTATGTCGGCGCACATTTATACGATGTACTTCAAAAAACTTGTGCGATGTCCGCAAGGGGATTTTCGGCGCACACATATACCAAGGAAATATACCGTGCTATTCTGTTCGGTATGACAGGCGAAAAGACAAACATGTCTGCGGTATATGAAATTAAGGATGACGTTGATAGCTGGAATGCCGGACTGAGATATAACGAAGATGGTGAGCTTGAGTATGCGATTTCCGACTATGATGCCAAGAAGAGCGGCAAAGCTGATTGGAATCAGTCAATCAGATATAAAGAAGCCGTGGCTCTCCAGAACACTGAAGGTTACAGCAAAAACTGTGGCATTATAGGTGTGGGTCATTCGTGGAATCATCAGATGAAGATGCAAGCTGATCCCGATGTTCGTATGATAATCGGATATCACAGAAGCAGTCTTCCTGTTCTTATAGCAGAGCTTTCTAATATTTCAAAATCGGCGGACTACACCAACGTGCAAAACACGCTTGCCTTTAAAGGATTCACAAAGAATCTTTATAACACTCCCGATGGCGTTCCTTCATATGCTACACCGCCGATGGACAATAAGTATTATGACGAGAACGGCAATCAAAGAACAGGGAAGAACGGAAAGGTTGCAAAGAACGGCATTAAGACAAGCGAGTCATATACTGCTGAAGAGTTTACCGATGCACAGGCACTTATAGAAAGATTCAACGAGAATTGCCTTGAGATAAACCCGGCATACAACTCTCTTTCGGATGACGAAAAGCTGCAGGTTGAAACGGACGCGGCTGTGATCACGCTTAACCAGTTGCTGACATACGCAAACGAAAACGGACTTCGCCTTAAGACCAGCAAGGCAGAGGCGAGCAAGGCAAAGGGACACGAAATAAATATTAAAGACGGGGATACATTCCATCTTTATGAAGACCTTGCAGAAACAAAAGACCCGTACCTTACTTCACAGCACTATATCAGAGCGTGCATTAAGAACGGGATGATTCCTGAGTTTTATGAGTTTACGCATCGCATGAACGAAGACGGATCACTCGATTACGACTTCAACTATTACAAAAATCTATATGACTTTAATGTAATAGACAGAAACGCTGATGTAATTGCAGAGGATGGAAGATTCTACTATAATGATGGGTCGATTGCCTATGCTCCGCAGGAAGCGGTAAATGTCTTTGACGAAGACGGCAATGTGGTCTTTGATAAGCCGGAATGGTATGAACAAATAGACGCAAGTTTAAAAGACTCCAACACGCGTGCAAAGGCAGCAGCGCTTGCTCAGCCGAAGATACTCGCAAAGCTTGCAAGTCAGGTCGATAGTAGTGGCAAGCCGTTAGTTGAAACCACGAAAAAGCGACAGATAAGAGATACCGAGTATTTCGATGCTATCGAAAAATATGGAGAAGATAGCAAAGAAGTTGCAAAGATGACTGAGCGTGCAGCGTTTGAATGGGGCGCATTCAGTGATTATAAGGCTGAAACGCCTATTGATTTCTACCACGGCACACCAAATGGCGGATTCACGGTTTTTGGCGGCACCAAAACAAGAAATGGTGCTGACGCTGCAGGATCATATTGGTTTACCGAAAACGACAGAGAACACGCTGGTGTTTACAGGTCATATCCGGGCGGTGCTAAAACGGCTGAAAACCCAATGACATACAAGGTATGGATTAAAGCTGGAAACTACGCTGACATTGGGAACGGTAGAGTAATGGCTCTTGATTATGAAAGAGACGGTGCAGGTGCGGCAACAAAAGAACTCAAGGCGGTTGCTAAGGCTATTGCTTTTAAAACAATGTATAACTATCAGGTTAAAAGTGGCAAGTGGCTTGGCATGGATGAGATCGAGAAGGTTGAGCGCCGAAGAGCAAATCAGATTACTAAACAATTAACAGAAATTGCAAGGGACATTTCTGCCGATTTTATTTGGCAAGTAACAGAAACAAAAGAATTTGCCGACTTATGTGTCAACGAGGGTCTTGACGGAGTAATTGCTTGGGAGCAAGACAAAGGATATAACGGCACAGAGCCGAGGATGGTAAAAACCTATGGCGTATTTAACCGAAACGACATCAAATCCGCCGACCCGGTAACCTATGACGACCAAGGTAACATCATCCCGCTTTCGGAAAGATTCAAGTCAGATAACAAGGACATAAGGTATCAATTACGAGATTCTGATGGTAACGACCTTTCTAAGGCACAAACTGATTTCTTCAAAAATTCAAAAATCCGTGACGAGAACGGCAACTTACTTGTCGTCTATCACGGAACAGATGAAGATTTCACAGTATTCGATAAGACCAAGGGCAGGTCAACTATGGACATTCAGGGAATGTTTTTCAGCCCTTGGGAGATTGATGCCGGAGGCTACGGAAAGAATGTCGGCAAATACTATCTCAATATCACGAATCCGGCTCCCGAAGATGTTGCATACAGAGCACTCAATATGTACAAGGGCAGAAACAATGCAGGCATAAAGGCGAGAGAATATCTTGAGAAGCTCGGCTATGACGGAGTGAATAACGGCAACGAAGAATACATTGCATTCAATTCTAACCAGATTAAACGAGTGGATAATCTTAATCCTACGGAGAGTGTGGATATAAGGCGCAGTGGCAGAGACATTGTCCACATAGATACAGAAGGTATAAAGCCTGCAACAGAGGCAGAGGCAAAAAGCCTTGATATCTTAGACGCAAGAAACCTTGCGAGATATTATTCTGATGTTTCTGCTGTGTTAAATGGGAAAATGCCGTCCAACAGGTTGCTCTTGATAGGAAAGCCTCCTGAGATTTTAGCAAGGTTTCTTAAATCTACAAAAGCGCTTTATATGCCGCAGTCATCTGTCAAGAAAGCAGTCTTAACCACAGAGGAAAACAACGGGAAAAAAGGGCATGGGCTTGGTAGAATTGTAATAGATGACCTTCCATATCAATTTAGCGAGCCGTTAGCAATTACTGGAAATACCAGCCAGCATGAAGCACTTCATGATAATAGTATTGTTGTTTGGACTGACTGGATTACCGATGCGGGGAATGGCATAATAGTTCCAATTAGAATAGATGTGGACGGAAACGTCGGTCTTTATAATAATGTTAATACCGTGTTTGAAACCTATGATAAAGATTACGTATCAGACCTTTTAAGGGACGGCAATATTCTGTATACAGAAAATGGTAGGAGCATCCAAGACCTGCTTGATTCTCAGAGGCGAGAAGTGCCAAAGAGTCAAGCAATGGATGCTCCTATAGATAAGATAGCACATCCAAACACAAAAAGTCAAGAGGGAAATCAAAAATCGCGCCAAATTCGAGAGAACATCCACCCCGATGACTTTCTCACAAACGCTTCTCCCGAAGAACTTGAAGCCATAGAGTCTGAAGTTGACCGCAGAATGGCAGAAAAGGATGAAGAGGTTGTCTCGCTGAACAATCAGATTAAGCAACTTACCGCACAGCGGAACGAGCTTATGAAGAATGAGAAGGCAAACCGCGACGAGATAGTCAAGCTTAATAACCGTATCGGCATTCTCAGAGACAGACTTGAGAAGCGCAGGGAACAGGTTGTAAGTCTCCAAGGTAAACTACGCCGGAGAGATGCAAAGGTTGACAGACTCACCGACCAGATGAAGGAAGCCCGCGCAGCAGAGAGGACGGCTGTGGTAAGACAGAGAGCTTACGAAAGACACAATGAGACGGTTGAAAAGAACTATCAGAAAGCTCAGATCAAGAAAGTCGCTGACTCGATAATTAAGAAATTGAAAACCAACGGCGACCAGAGCACAAAGCATATCCCGGAAGGGTTGAAGAACTCCGTTCTTAACTTTGCGGAGATCATCAATGAAGCAGGTGTGTTTGACTCCAAAAAGCGCGAGAAACTTAGCAGGTCGCTTGTGTCGTTATCAAACGCACTTGAAAGAAACAGCGACGCCGATGAAAGCAATGACTCAAACATGATGTCTATGTATGACGAGGAGCTGAAGGCTGCTGTATCAAAACTTGCTGAAAATATTGGCGAGAATAAGCTATCGGAACTTTCTTCAGCCGAACTCAAGGAAATCAAGGAAATCACAAGATACATCAGACATATCATAGTGAATGCTAACAAGGCGTTTAGTGCGAACATCAAAGAAGGCATAAGTGAAATGGGGCAGACGGCATATAACGAGATAGCCTTAAAGAAACCTTCAAAGATATTCTACTGGGGCATGCAAACAGGTATGCAGAAGCCCGTAACGTTCTTTGATATGCTCGGAAGCAAAACTCTCTCCAGACTTTATCAGAACATCCGAGAGGGCGAGCTTAAATGGTACAGGGTAATTGAGGATGCAAAGCAGTTCCGCATCGACACTCAGAAACAGTTCAACTATGACGAGTGGAAAGACCAGACAGTAACCGTTCCCGT
>Ga0326512_10001249_pt1 | contig 20062 bp, 24 predicted proteins | sample 1_2617_0518_D_FD_203652 | JGI IMG/M metagenome (GOLD analysis project Ga0326512, IMG submission 203652) | Bovine rumen microbial communities from UC Davis, California, United States - 1_2617_0518 | ecosystem: Host-associated > Mammals > Digestive system > Stomach > Rumen | place: USA... | reverse complement strand
AAAATAAGTCACAGTAGCCACAAAGCCCGCTGTGAGAAAATAAGTCAAAACCGATTCTACAATCTTCATTATGTTCATAACCGCCCCTTTTTATATTAGTCGGATTTTTGATAAAAGTCAAAAAACTACGCCGTTCGTTTCCAAATCTTAACAGTGTAGTTTAATGGTCTGTTCTCTGTAGCATTAGTATCATTGTGACAATAAAATGTTTCCGTTTTCTACTGTATCTACTGCATTATTGCTTGATGATGAAATGTTCTTCCATCCATCTGCTGATTTATATTGTACACTCATTCGTTTATTCTCCTAATTCCAATATGTAGTTTTAGTGGCAAAGTCTATATTAAATATCCTAACTTGGCCATCATATTTGCAGAAGAATCTTATTGTATCATCATATACATCTATAGTGATATACCCTTCTACATGAGTACTTCTCGGAGCACGGCCTAAGCCAATCTCGCCACCTTCTGGTGATGAAGCATTATCTCTAGAAGCAGCAAATAGCTCATAAGGTCTATACCAGCAGATTCATTTATTACCATTTTGGTACCAGAATTAGCCATAGAAAATCCTTTAAGCTTGTCATAAACGGCATTGCTTGTTACAGGATGCATATCACCATCTGTAACTGCATCAACAGGCTGTAAATCGCCATTTCCGTCATCTGTAATATACGCTACAGTATTAACAGGAAGCGTATCTTTAATTGCGTTAAATGCAGCCAATGTACCTATAAATGTTCCATTACCTGTCGCAACAGGTATCCAATTTCCTTGATTATCCTTTGAAATTATCATTCTTTATTTACTTCTAACCTGTCTTTATTATCGACCAAGACTGACTATGACTCGCCCATATTGCCATTCCACCTAATACACTGAGATAAACCATTGTTGAATATTCTGCTCCGCTTCCTACACCTATAAGGGTTCCATAGTCTGATAAACCAGAAGGTATTCCTTGTGACGGTAAGTTATTAGGATTTGTAGAATATGCAAATAGTCCCGTATTTAGTGTAAGTGGATTACCACCATTCGGAATCCAGGTATTCACATTTGCCTTTGCAAGAAGCACATCATAAACAGCATTAGAAGTAACAGGTTGATTGTTTCCCTCTTCAATTATTGAAGTTGCAGTCATTCCCTGATTTATAACATTTCCATCTTCATCAACCAAGATTCTTGCGACAACATTGATTCCGCCCTTAATCGTGAAGTTAGTAGCTCCTCTTACTCCAGTAGTCAATATCAGCTTCCCGCTTCCCGTGAGATTCTTTGCGTACAAGGTATAGCTCTTGCTTCCTGTCTTTGAATCTTCATCAAAGTAAAGCGTGAATGTTCGGTCAGAGTTTCCGATGTTCCCTGTGAAGCCCAATGTGTTGAATGTCAAATCTTCCTTCCTCATAGCTGTATCTGTTGGTATCGTGTACCATCTTACAGAATCTATGACGCTCCCTTTATTTGACGCAAGCTGAATTTTTCTGAGCATTAGCTGAAGTTGGTCGGCTAGGTTGTTCTTAGGCTTTCCGAATGAGAAATTTATATCGTACTTATTCCAAGCCCACCGCTCAGTAACGGAAAGAATCTGCACGACAACTTTCTTGTCGTTGAATCCCACAGTTATCCAGTCGCCAACTTCATACTGTTCCTTATAGACATAAGGGCATTTGGCAAGTCCGTTCCCGCTCATCTGCAAGGTCTGTCCGTACTGAGTGAGCATAGACAAAGCCTTTGCTTCATACTCGCTGTCGTTGGTCATCTGAGATTCATCAGCCCAACTCTCGAATCGGTCTAAGCCGTTCGGTGTTCCGTCCTCACCTTCATAAAGGTCTTTCTCTGAGTTCTGCCCCTTTCCGCTTATGTAGACCGCATTGCTAAAGTTCTCGTTTGTGTCGATGAACTCACCGTTTGCCAATGAATCGAATGTCGGTGAGAACTGAACGAGCTGACTCCTGTCCTCTCCCTCGTAACATTCAAGCGTGAGATTCTGTCCGTTGAAATTCAACCGCCAGCCTATCTCGCTCTGAGTGGCTATAGTTTTGCATACTTCATAAAGATTCGAGCCTTGTTCTTTGACAGAGTATTCCTTGCCGATTGCGTCCGCATAAGTCGGGATTGTGTTAGCAATCGGGAGCTGTCTCTTAGTCTCAGCATTAACCCCGCACTGGTCTGCAATCAAGCTCCTTATGCAGATTTCGCCCTTAGATGTCATAGCCCATCCGTCACCGTCATTGAGATTCTTGATAACCCTTCGCTTCAGGATATAGCGTGAGTCATACCCTGTTATTGTCCTAGTCTGTGAGCCTTTTCCGTTGCTACCCAGTGAGTCCTGCACCCTCTGTATCTCGCCAAAATCATAAGGGCTATCCCCGAACTGAATGAAAAGCCCTTTGCGGAATTTCGTTGCGTTGGGGATATTGTAGTTGATTGTGATTGTGAAAGTTCCTGCTTCATAAAGGTTATGCTCAAAGCTCACTTCTTGATAATCATCAATAATCGCCTGCAACACGAACTGAGTGCCGTTATACTCGTACAGTTTCAGTTGAATATTCTCGTTGTATCTCATGATTTTAAACTCCTATATATTTCTGGCGGTAAGATAAAATCACTTCAACATTTCCAGAATCTTTTGTGATTCTTAGAATATTTTCGCCTTTAATTAAATTCAATCCCATATAGGAATCTTCACTTAATTTTTGTATAAGATTTGAATTTTCATCAATTTTAAAATCTAATTGGTTTATAAATCCATTTTCATCAAAAATTAAAAATTTTTTAGTAATTGGATTTATTTCAATTTTTTTCAAAGATGAATTATATTGTAGAATTTTTCCCCAGTTTTTCATATCATAACTAATAATTAAAAATCCTTTTTCAGTAACCGCACAATAAATATTATTAGTTTCTGAGAAACATACATCATTAATAGTTCCAACTGATGTATCTAAAAACAATCTTGTCCAATTATAATTATAATAACCCGAATAAAGCGAAGAACCTATACAAGAGATAAATGGATTGTTAATATCACTAGAATTAAAATTTTTTATTTCAATAATATTATTAGTTGAAATTTGAACCGAACTCGACCTATCTTGCCAGTGTGAAAGGTCTCTTTCAATCCATAAATTATCTTCATTGTTTTCGCCAATAAAATTTATATAAGTGAATGCTTCAACTATAAATTTAAAATTTCCTGATATTAAAAGACCTGTGTTAGTTTTTGTGAAATCAACTCCATTGGAACTTTCAAGAATAGTCCCATTTTTTCCACAAACATAATATAAACTATATCTTTTTGAATAAATTATATCTGTAAGTTCAGATGTATTTAGGGGAGTGTTGCATTGAGTCCATGAAATACAGTCGTTAGATTTAAATATTTTACCGTCTTTTCCGATTGCGTAAAAAATTGAGTTAATGAATTTAATCCTATTCCAATTATATATTCGAATATTGTTATCGCTTTTACATATTTGATAAACATCAAAGTCATTTGAAATTTTCCATACACTAGCCGAATTATAATATTGAGTGGAAGTATTAAATAATATAAAAACTCCTTCTGGGGAATATGTAGTAGAAATTAACTGACCTACACCATTATAATAAATTTGAGTTCCATTTAAATAATGTGAAATATTTTTTTTCAAAATTTCTTCCCAAGAATTTAAGTCTGAAGAATTTAAAAAAACCCCTTGTTCTCCTATAAAATTATACAAACCAGAGTTTTCATTAAAAAAACATGTATTTAATTTGGGATAATCATCTTCAAAGTCTCCTTTTATACGCCTTTCCTCAAAACTAACACCATCATAAGAATACCAAAGATTTGTATTCCGACCTCTACCTGGTAAAAATAATGTTCCTCCTATATATACAGCATCTTTTATTTCACCATTGTATACATAAGTATTGTTTGAAAAATCTGAAGATAAAGAATACGCGTAAAAAAATACAGAACTAGAATCATTAATTTTATAATTGAAGTAAATTTTATTTAATTCTTTAATGTAACGAATGAAAGTGTAGCTATATGACCTTAATTGAATTTCAACCCATTCTTGATTTCTACCCTGAATTCCTGAAGATTCTCCAACGGCTTCAAATTTATTTATATTTTCATTGAAACAAATAGAATTTAAGATTGAATCAAAATCTCTTTTATTCCAATTTTCTGAATCAAGGCTTTCAACTAAAAATCCTTTTCCAGTGTTATTATTTTTACCCACAATTACGATTTCATTATCTTTTATAGATATGTCATTAAAATAATAATTATCATCTATATTTTCAATTTCTATTAAAGACCAAGTATTGAAATCTAAAGTTTTATAAATTTTCCCTGCATTACAAATTACATAAAAACAATCATAATATTCAGAATAGATTAATCGATTTACCGAAACAACATCAGGAACAGCGCCAACAAAATCCAAGTTATCTGTCTGACGTAAAATATTACCATTTTCTGATATAATAAAACATACATCATCTTTTTTTGTAGATGAAATTAAATTATTGTTTGAACTTAATATATTCAAATCAAAATTCAACAATTGAATTTTTTTATTTCCAATTTCAGTGTTAATATAAAGAGACTTTGTAAGTTCACCTACAATTTTTATTTTTTTTCTAATTGTTTGATTTATCAAAGAAAAATTATTAACTCCAAAAGTTAAAATATTCATTTTAACTTGACATGGGACATCACCCTCATTATTAATTTTTGGCTGTTTAGAAATATCAAAAACAACTTCTTTTTCCTCGACATCTTCCCAATATGGGTTAGGGCATGTCCACGCTAGGCTTGCTTTCAGCGTTCCCCTGTCGTTGCTGTTCTTGTTGTTGAATACTGGGAGAAGTGGCACACCCTTAATCTGTCGCATTAAATAGTCATTCTTGTATATCAGCGTTCCCTCGCCTAATTTCGGATTGAGGATTTCAATCAGATTCCGTCTCAGCTCATACCTTTTCTCCAAGTCGTTGTTGTCATTAACCGCAAGGGTTACGCTGATTTCCCGATTTCCCAAAAGCCCATCAAGATAGACTGAGCCGTCTTGAAATGGCACTTGCTGAGTCTGTAAATTAAGGCTTGCATCTGAGAAGCCCTTCCAATCCGTGATTCCAAAGTCTCCGCTTGTCAAGTCAACCTCGACTCCGTTTGCGTTTCTAAAAATAAGTTTCTGCATTTCCTTCTCCTTTTATATCACGGCATTAAAAGCCATTTCTCTCTGATACTGCTTCAACTGAGACATCATTGCAAAGGCTGATGTGTCCTGCAAGTTGTTGAATGTCACATTGAAATTATTAGACGGATTACCGCCTGCAATCATGCTCATAGTATCACGGTTGTTGAATACTCGCTCACCGCCCTTGAACTGCACAAGCTCTGGGCCGGCTTCACCAACTAGATGAATACCTCGCCTTGCGTTCTCCGTTCCTGTAGCATAACCGCTGAAAACACCGTCTAGGATAGTATCAAGATTAGCCATCTTTGAGCTTGTCTGTTCAAAGATATAAGACAAATCCCGCCTAATCTCATGCAACGATGTGTCGGTGAATCCGCTAGTAAGTCCTTCTGAAATCCGCTTTCCGATTTCCTCAACCTCGGCTTTCATTGTGTCGGTGTAAACAACCATCTGAATCATCATGTTCCTAAGCCATGTTTTCATGTTTCCCAAGAAGTCAGATTGTGTCAATCCGTTGCTCAAAGCGTCCACAAGGTTGCTCGCTATGTCTCCGCCTAAGTCCTGAATCGAGTCAAGCAAATCCTTCATAGCGTTTTTAAATTTGGTTAGTTTGTCTGTTGCTTTTGAGGTTTTCCCAAAAATAGAATCAAGAAGTGAATCAATGCTCTTAGTAGTAATCAAAGTTGACTCATAGAGTTCTTCAAGTTCATACTTTGCCTCGCCAAGAAGCCTTTTTGGGCCACCGCTTATAACTGATACAAGTTTCGTTCCAATTTCAGCCATCTTATCATTAAAAGATTGCGTATATACCGCAACCTTCAGCATGTTGTTGCGGATAATTTTTTTCATGTTGATAAGGAAATTAGCTGAATCCGCACCTTCTTCAATAGAACTGAAAAATTGCTCGCCCAAATCCTTACCGATAGATGATAAAGATGTCCATGCGTCTTGATACAAACTGCTAATTTCAACCTTAACAGTATCGAATAAGATTTGAAAAAATTGAGACATTTCTTTTTGGAATATAGAAAAGTTCCCTATAGAAGAATCCAACCTGTTTAATGAATTATACAAATATTTATAAGATTCAACAGTCCGATAATTCGTTTGTATAGTTTCTTCCAATTCATTCTGAGTCGTTGAGATAGAGTCAAAGATTCTTCTTTCAGCGGCACTTACCTTTTCGGAAGTCACTTGTGCTTCTTTAGCAAGTCGTTTCATTTCAACTTCTGCCTTTGCCCAATATTGCCTATTTAATTGAAGTGAAGCATTTATCTCAGCGTAACTTTTATTGACTCCTTGTTTTGGGAATCCAAAAATATAGTTTTCCTGCAAGTATCTTTCAAGGATTGACATCTTTTCTAAATATTTCTGTCTCTCTTTTTCCGCTTCTCGGTAAGAATTTTCAATATAATGGAGTTTATTGAGTTCTTCTTTGTATGCAGCAGTTAATTGATTTAAGCCTTCAAAGAGATAACCTGCGCCCTGTCCGTAAGTTCCAGATTTGATTTCTTCAAGTTTCTTGATGAAATCCTCAAGTTTTCCTGCACTTTTTTCAGCCGCATCACCGACATCTTTAACTGAATCTGAGGTTTTCTTCATGTTTGATGCAACAGCTGTCGCTACACCTGACGCAACTAAAGCCGCCGCCGCTCCTGCAGCCGCAAGTGCCGCGTTTGCATAATGCCCCATCAATGCTTGAACTACACCCAAAGCTGTTATCTGAGAAGCAAGAGTCTGCAATATTTGAGCTAATGCTTGAATAGCTGTTGCCGCAAAGTCCTCATAACCGTGTCCTGCCCCTGCCAGATTCTCGCCCATCATCGTGAACATGTCACCCATAGTATCTGTGCCAATATTCGCCATGTCGGTAAAAGTCTTATTCCAATCACCTGCTAAATCTTTGTACTGTTTGCCCCATTCCTCGAAAAAGCCCGATGTTTTTGTTCCTGTCGTTGTTGTCGTATCTTCAACGGCAGTACCAAGCGAGCCAATATCGCCCGTTACAGCCTGTGTCATCTTATGTACAGCATCTTTCTGCCTTTTTAAATCTTTGAGAGTGTTATCAGCGACTTTCCCTGTTTTAGTTTCAATAGCCTTCCGTACTTTTTCGATGGCTTCATCAATCGAGGTTGTATCAATAATATCCTTGCCCTCAAACTTCGGGAGTTTTGCCGATTTAAAATATTTTTCTGGAAGATGGAATATGTCAAGAAAAAGTTTATCTTGCTGTTCGAGTACCCAGTTATAACCTTCAATAACGGAGTTGAAAAGGTTAGGCATAAGTTTTATAGCGTTATTTACGCTTACTTCCAGCTCCTTGACAGTTCTTAAAACAATAAGTTTCGCATAGTCCCACGCTACTGACCAATCACCGTTCAAAATGGCACTAATCATCCCTACAAAATCTTGGATGACTTGATAAGCGTTATTAAGATTCTCATAAATGTTGTCTGCAAAAATCTCGAAGTTTCCGCCTGTAATGTCAATGGCTCCAGAAAGCCTGTTAAACAGTTCTTTAATCTGCCCCCATACACCTTGAATGAAAAGCCCTATATTTGAGAAGGTTTCTTTGATTGAAGAGAAATCGAAATTACGAATTGCACTTGCAATTCCATCTATGGTGTCTCTAAGTTTTGAGTCACCGCCACCAGTGAAGAATGTGGCTTGGATAGTAGCCTTCAAATCATCAAGTGCATCTTTACTAGTTCTGCTTGCTCGGTCAGTCTCTTCCAGAGCACCGCCCGCCTTTCTTAATGCTTCAGTAAAATTACCCGTTCCCTCTGCACTCGACTGTAAGACTTTAAGCATTTCAGCACCGCTTCGGATTCCGAATGTTTCTGTAGCGATTTGCAACGCTTCTGTCTGTGTTTTTGCGTTTTTGATTTTCTCTGAGACTTCTTCAAAAGCAGTCTTAGCGTTCTTTCCGTCTTTTGAAAAGTTTGCCAATGCCGTTCTCATGCCCGCAAGTGCAACGCTTGTATCAACACCGTTCTTTTTAAGGCTTGCGAAAAGTGCGGTTGATTCTGTAAGAGACATTCCAAACTGAGAAAGAATAGACTGACCTTTTGCAAGGCTTGTGCTTAACTCCGTAACGCTCGCACCCGACATCTGGCTTGCAACGGTAAGTTGGTCAAGAAGTTTATCAGAATCATCAATCGAAATGTTCCACTTCGCCATGATGTCCGCAACGGTGTTTATCGAAGTTTTTACATCGGTATCAGTAACGCTTGCAAAATCATCAAACGAAGCTACCATGTGTTCAAGTGTTTCGCCTGTCACATTAAAGCGTGTGTTTAGGTCTGCGACCATTGAACCGACTTCACTGGCGGAGCGACCGACCCCGTTCAGCATCGCTTTATTGACGGATTTCGCAAGGCCGTCTAGTGCCTTGCCCGTAGCACCCGTTCCCTTAGCAATATTGCTTGTCGCTTTTGAAAACTCTTGTGAAACATCAGATATGGATTTTGCAAGGGCTGTCAAAGATGTTATTGCAAACAAACCCCCGACAATTTTTGTAACCTTTGTAATCTCTGAACTAAAGGCGGTAAGGCTTTTACCTATCTTTTTCAAAGTTGCATCAAACTGAGTAGAATCAGCGGTGATTTTTGTCTGCAATACATAATCTTCAGCCATTTTGTTTTTTCCTCTCTAAAAGTAAAATTGTGACAAGGTTTCAGCATCAACGGGCTTGTCAACTCCCATAACCTCGCCCTTATCTTTGTCGGGGTCGTGACCCCATACATAACTTGCAATGTAAACGGCTTGATTCTTCATTTTGACTAAATCAAGTTCTTTCTTCTTCTCAATCAGATTCCATACAATTCTTAATTCGGAGTTCCAGAACCATTCCTCAGACATACCTAATGACGTGATTGCTTCGGTCAATAGGTATGTCCACGGGATAGCTACTTTTTCTTGCTTTCCGCCTTCTGTTTTTTTTTCTCTCCGAAAACAGAAAGAGAAGAGTTAATTGCACTCATTACAATCTCTGCAACTTCTGCAATCGTGAGACCTTCTTCATCCATTGCTTCGAGGATAGATTCGTAATCATCCTCAAGCCCCTCTTTGTCCTTCAAACAGATTGAGAGAAGCCACGGAACAGTCTGCATCATCTTTTTCTGCAAATCTTCCTGCACCTTTTCAAACGCTTCAACCGAGCCGTATTTCTGTTCGATTTTCGCAAGAGCAAGGTTGCCAAACTTCACCTCACGAACCTTTCCGCCAAGTTTGATTTTGAAATCACTCGGCATCACTTTTTCAAGTTCCTTTTCTTTTTCCATTTTTTAACCCCTGTTTAGAAAAAAATAAGCGTTACCATGTAACGAATAAAGTGTACACGATAACGCTTAAATTGGCAAACTTAGCAGTTCAATTATGCAATCGAAACTACTGCACTTGTCGTTGTCACTCCGACACCGTTAAGGTCTTTGAGTCCGCTTGTGACTGTAACAACAACATCACCGCTCATGTCAGCATCAGAAGTGAATGTGATTACATCCCCGCCAGTATTGCGGGCGAATGTACCTGCAACTACTGTTCCCGCTGAAGCGATAATGATGTTATCCGCATTGATTGTAGCGTTTGCAAATACGCAGTCACCGCCAACCTTTGTGCCAGTGATTGTGATTTTCTTTGCTGAATCGCCCTTTGCAATCGCAACAGTAACAGCACCCTCATTGATTCCTGTTGAAAGGACTGGAGCGTTGAACCAATTCTCGATAACGCTTGCTACGGCATCGATGTCAGTTCGAGCGTGTGTACAGATTACACCGCTGTTGCCATCCTCTTTGTACTGAGTAGCAACGAACTGAGCGGTAAGCGTAAGGTGCTGAAAGTCAATGTTCTCGCCTTTGGTTGTGCCACCGCTTTCCGGAACGGCAAACTTGCCTTTAGCATACCAAAAGTTCTCAAAGATTTTGTTGCCCTTATCGTCTGTACCTCCAATCCAGACTTGGAAGCCAAGTGCAAAATACTTAGACTGGTCGAGCGGTTTTTCAACGGTAATTCCGTTTCCTCGCTCCTGCCCGAGCATGACTGCAAGTGTGTTCGGGTCTGCATTGGTGAGTTCAAGTGTCATTTCAGTATTACCTCGGTTGTTGGTAACAAAGAAAGCACCGTTGTCAGCGTAATCCGTCTCAACGCTTGAGTTCGGGTTTACACTTGCCTGTACAGCACCACGCAACGGAATAACTGCCCCGTAAGACGGTGGGTTGATTCCGTCATCTTCAATCAAAGGAGCAATTACAACATTGCTCAGACCAATTTTAGGATTCTCTGCATTTCCTGCCATTTTTTAATCCCCCTTGTTAAGTTCTATATTTTAAGAAAAGCCCTCTTAAAATCCATTATTCTGTGGCGAATGTTATCGCTAACATCGCTTGTTTCCGTATTCATTGTGCAAGCCCAAAAATCAGCCCGCATGATTCTGTGTACCAAACTTCCAATCTGTGCCGTTGTCGGATAATCGGTGAGCGTTTTTGTGAAAATATGAATCCTTACGCTGACATCCGTTCCCTCTGGCAAGTTGTCGGAAAACTCAACATCCCGCTGACCCGAATCTTCATAAACAACAAGCGGGAAGGTCTTTACCTCTTGCGGATAGGCTGACACAATATGACCTTCCCCAAGAAGTTCGGAAAGTTCGGCATCCGATGTCAAAAGTGTAAACATATATTTCTTAACGTTCAACATCTTCTACCCCTTAATAGCCTTGCCAAGTATCTGTTCCCGTGCCTGTCGCATAAAGTCCACACATTTTGTCGTAGCAACAGACAGCCACGGTCTGGGCTTCATTTTCGATGTGCCAAACTCTAGGTATCTTCCGTAGTCCAAATCCGTACCTACCAAAGCATAAGGCTTGCCGTTTTCCTCACCTGTTGAGTGAGTGACAGACCGCCTTAATGTACCGTAATCAACAGCGGGCGGATTTCCCGCCACTGAAGGGTGGTGATTGCCATGATATGTAACATTCGCATTAGTTACGGTATCACGCATCAATGTCTTAGCCGTTCGCTCAATTTCTGATGCACAAACGACAACATATTTTTTTTCGGCTTCGTCAAGGTTTTCAACCTTCTTTTTCATGTCCTTTATGATAAATGCAACCTGTTGCTCAAGTGATTTCATGCTTCATTCTCCACTGGAATCAAAAGACATTCCCCGTGCCTAGTCCAACAGTTCACTGGCATAATCGAGTAAATCTTTGTGTCTCCCGATAAAGTGGAAGTCACGCTTGCTCGGTTTCCCGACTTAATGTTTGGGTGTAATCCGTTGTAAAGGAAAATCTTCACATCTCCCCGTGTCGTGGAGATTCCATAAGCCTTGATTTCATCTTCGGTCAGTGCGTGAGGTTGTACATCGCCCTCAATCGTTTCTACTTCCACGAACCCCGCAATGTAATCTCCTTCTGTATTAAGAGTCGCTTTTTCTTCGAGAATCTTGACAGTGGCATTCTTGAATCTGACCATTTTACGCAATCCCGTAGAAAACATACTGTGAAAGTACGCTCTTTGCACTCTCTGTAAGCCCAACACTACAAGAATCATCCCCGTAACTCTCTGAAATATGTCCTTCAGAATGACTCTTTAAGCCTGTTGCTCCCATTACATCAAAATTGTATTTAAGTGCGACCATTTCCATGCAGACCGCTACAATTTCATAAGGCAATGAATCGTCTGCACCCTCGACATAGCCTTCATCACCTGGGAGATAATATCCCGCCTTGTATGTAACCTTAATATCCCATGCACCCGAAACGATGTCATGCGTAAAGCCCCGTGTGTACAATACCCCGTTCCAACCGTCACCACGGTAAAGCCTTCCCCATCTAGCGTATTCTGGGATTATCTTGTAATCAGTTATCTCTTCCCCGTTTGCCGTAACGCTTGTCACGCTACGCAAAGGAAAATGATTTAACTGCAATAATTGTAGGTTGTTGACACTGTGCAATTCTTCAGTGTATTCACCCATTCCGAGTTTATACCCGATGAAGCCCTCAATCTTTGCACTCGCTGACTTAATCAACAGGGTCAACTTATCGTCTTGCGAAGTGTCCGACTGAGAGATTCCAATTAAGGTTTTAACATCATCCAAACTGCACAGCATTTTTTTTCACCTACGAATTAGAAACCGGGTCTGTTCCAAAGTCACCAAGAATGGCAACGGCTGTTGTTGCATCTGACTTCAGATATGCTTTAGCACCCGCAATGTTGATGTTGTGTACACCTGCTGAAAGACCAGTCACGAAATCTTCGTAAGTGCCATCGGCTGTGTCGCAGTGCTGAAGTTTTTTGTCTGACCCTGTTGTAACGAGAACGAGTGTTTCAGCGGTATCTTTTGCGAATGCTGAAGTTCCGTCTGTCACAACTTTAATCTGTTCCAAAAGTTTTGAGCGTGTCATCTTCTGTCTCCTTTATTTAATTTTTAATCCTTCGAGGGGCTAGGTAACTTTCGTTACGCATTACCCCTCAAGGATTACGCAGTCTTACTGCTCAGCGAAAGTTCCGTGAATGAAGGCTTTCGGCTGTCGGCAAGCAAAGTCACATTCTGTGATAAGACGGATAAGAGTCAAATCTTGGTCGAATGCTGAAATTGTGTTGCCACCGTCCTGGAACGAACCTTCACGGCTAATCTCGATTGTAATGTCACGGGAGATTCCGAACATCATTTCTGCGAAGTCACCAAGCCAGAAGTCAGCGTATGCTTCGACTGCTCCCGCTTTAGGTGTGTATTTTACAGTACTTGATGAATGGAAGTCGAATCCTCGGAGTTTTCCAGTGCGGTTCATTTCCTCTGACCATGCGAACGGGCCAGATGCGAAAGCCTTGTTACGCAACCATGACTCACCGATAGGGTTGAGCAACCAGTGAACATTCTCAAGGCGGACATTAGCCTGCTGGAGTTTTGCAACAAGGTCGTTAGGCATTGTGAGTGCCAATGCGGTTGTTGAGCCGCCCGCAGTCTGGATATTTGCGTTGTTGGCAAGTCCGAGTGGCTGATACTGTGAGCCTGTTCCGTTGAGCATTGCATCGTCAAGGGCAATGCGTGTCTTGCGCATAAGGTCTTCTGAAATCCAGCCCTCAAGGTTTACACCGCTTTCGTTAAGAAGGGTGTTGCTGATTGCTGTGATAGCCTTGAGTTTCTTAGCACGCATATTGACCTCACCGAATGTAGGCTGAGTCTTACCGCCCTTAGAAGTCTCACCGACCCAAGATACAGCAGAAGTCGAATCCATGCGTGGGATAGAAAGGTTGCCGTGTACAAGCGGAACTCTTCGGATATTGAGTTTGTCAATGAGTGTTGTTGCTACAAGAGCATCAATGTACTCACCGCTGAAAGCGAGAGGAACAGTGAAACCGCCTTCTGACGGAACACCTGCGTTCAACTGCTTTTTCTGCTCAAGAACTTTGTGGAGTCCTTTTGAGTAAGGGAAGTCTTTCTTTGCCTGTGCAAGAATATCTTCGTTTGAGACCTGTGCTACATTGTGAGCGCCTTTTGTACCCATTGCAGATGTTGCAGATGCAATCATCTGATTTACGATTGTGACTGGAGTCTCTTTAACAAGCCCCTCGTCTTTTGAGGAAACGGCTTCTCTGAATGCTTCAAGATACTTGATATTCTCAGCCTTGTCTTTTTCAGCCTTTGCAGAGATTTCTGCTACAGCCTTAGAAACGGCTTCATCAATCTGTGCCTGTGAAACACCCGCACCCAGTTCTTTCTGAATCTCAGCTTTTGCTGATTCGACCATTGATTTGGAACGCTCGTCAATGATACGCTCCAACTCGCTCATTTTCATTTCCATAATTTTTAATCTCCTTTGCTATGGATTTTTTAAGCCTGTTTTCGCTTTGCGTTTCTTCCGCAATTTTTATTTTCTCATGGTGTTTCTTCCGCCATGTAAAATGCTCTGTAACCGCTCTAGGATTGATTTAGAGCGGTCTTTTTAATTTTTTGGTGTAGTCCTTTACGAAATTGTTGCAAACAGTGATAACCGCTGTTGCCACAACCTCGATTGAAGAGTTGATAGCAGTAGCGTAAGGAACACCAAAGTAGGTTACAGCACCGATAGAGACTGCCGAAACAGCACCTACGATTTCAACAACAAAATTAAATGTCTTTCGTGTCATAACTTTTTCTCCTTCTGAAAATGTATTCTACAGCAAAAAAAAACAACTGTCAAAAACGGGTGTTGATTCCACGCTTTCGGCAGTTGTTAAGGATTTCTTAATAACTTAAATAATGCTGATTGTCGGCTCGGTGTCGTTGACGATTGTAAAACTCTTTTCGTCATCATCCCCGCCACAAGGCTTTGAATCATCGCCTTTAGGTGCAGGCTCTTCCTCTGGCTTGTCATCATCAAGTTCAGCAAGAAGCGATTTCAATTCTGACCCGCAAGCCTTCAGCGCCTTCTGACATTCCTCAAGTTTGTCACCGCAAGCCTTAATCTTGTCGAGAACGGCACGGGTCTCAGCACTGATTTTCTTGCCCGATTTGTTCTCAATAGTAAGAATGCCTTTCGCAAACTCATTGCCGAATGACTTCACGGCTTCAGCGATTGCATCTTGATTGGCAGGTACGGCAACGGCTGAGAACTCAAGAAGTTCCCATTTAGTGATGTCATAACCGTCTTTTGTCTCAGTCCACTCAAGCGGGAAAAAGCCTACCGATACGGCATTGAGCATACCCGTCTTGTAACAGTGGTAAGTGAAGTCTACCAGTTTAGCCTTCTCGCTTGCCTGCTCTGGATTGGTAGAAAGTTCTTCGATTGTCGGGAAGTACACGATAGCCTTGACCGCATTTCCTTCAACCCAGAACTTTGTAACCTTGCCAAGCGGAAACTCTCGGCTGTTATGGAATGAAAGAAAAACGGGATTCTTCATGAAGTTCGTGAAGTCAACCCCGCTTGCACGCAAAATGTCTCCGTCTCGGTCTACGACCTCTTTTGAAATCGTAAACAAAACTGAGCGGTCTCCCATATCCTCTGTGATAACCGCAATGTCTTTCTTGCTTGTCTGTCCTTTTTCAAGTTTCATGTTTTTAATCTCCTTTTAGTTAAAGTTTACCCTTTATCAGCCTAACGGCAAATCTGACCCGCTCACGGAAAGTCAGTGAGTCAAGATAATTAAATACCTCTTCAACAATCTCCTTTTCTTTTGCGTTTACAGCCGAGTTTACCGACTTGCGAACCTTTCTTGAAAGTTTTGCGTTCATAATCTATATCTCCTTTGCTTAAAGCATTACAAACGGCCCGCAAGTGCATCTGCAATTTGCAACTTGTCCGACTGGGGCTGTCGGGTCTCCCGCATAATCCATCCAAGCCCCCTCGCTCTGACTTGTCGCAGGAACTTCAAACTTGTCGTTAATCGGGATTACAACACCATCCATGACAAGGTGAGCATCCCTAGTTCGGTCATCAAGTGTCGCAATCCATTCCTTCATCTGCACACCTTCAGCCTTGTAAAGTTCGTTAGCACCCGCATTGACTGTGGTGCAACTTTCAGTCCTTGCAATCAGCATCGCCCGCCATTTCTTATCTTCAGCAAACATCCCGTCAGACGCTTCGATAAGTTTCTTGACCTGCTCTGCAAGAGTGTCTCCCTCAATCATGCTTTCCGAGAGAACCTTGCGGAGTTTCTTCTTAGTGGTGTCGTTGATGTCCTTGCAGAGTTCCAAGCCGTAGTTGTCAACCCATAGGTTGAAAAGCCTTCTGACTTCATCTGAAATCTTCACTTCTCCGACATAACTCTTTCCCGCATCGCCAAGAAGTTCCTCAGCGTGAACAGCACCCGTCTCAAGTCCACGGATAAACGCACCCGCCAAAGTGTGCTTCAACGATTCATCCATGCTATTGTCAAACAAACGCTCAACCGCTGTTCCTACATCCTTGTTATCCTCAACGGCTTTCTTAATCGTTGCGTTCACAAGTTCATTCTGCTTGTCAAAGGCTTTGTTCATTGCCTTGATAAAAGGCTCTTCAACGCTTCTTGCTCTTGCATCAAACAACTTCCAGATTGCACCCCTTCGGGCTTTGTCTCCCTCCGATTTCAAAACTTTGTATTTCTTGCCGTAGTCCTTGCAAAGTTTCTCAAACTCTTCAATGCTCAGTTCCTTCTCTGGCTCTGTCTGATTTTCAGCGGGTGTCTCAGCGGGTGTCTCGGTCGGTGTGTCATCCGTAATCGTAACGCTTTCTTCTTCCTCAATGTCTGGGAGAGTGACCTCAGTCCTGTCCTCATTGTAAGGCACTTCAAGCATACCCAAAGAACGCAAGTATACATCCCCGCCCTTCTCGTCAATCTCCAATCCCATAGCCCTTCGCCAGTCATTGACAGTGACAGCACCGCTTCTAAGACCTTCTGTTGCAATCCTAAGTTTCTGTTCGATGTCCTCTTCAATTACATTCTCATGGTGGAAAATAAGTTTCTTGTCTCGGTCGAAATCTTCCCAAAGCAACTGAGTGTTCATTACACGCTCGAACATCCGCAGGTAATCCGCAAGTACATTCTTGTTCAAGAGGTAAAACGCTGAGTCGATTGTTGAGCGGTTGCTCGCTTCGAGAATACCCGTAATCTCTGGCGGGATGTGGAACTGTTGCAACGCTGAGTCACGCAAGAACCTTCGGCTTTCAACAAAGTCAAGTTCGGTCGGAGTCTGTGAGACTTTCTCAAACTTCGCACCCTCACCTGTCAGAACCATAGGCTCTTTAGCGTGTCGGAATCCCGCCATCTTCTGCATCCAAGTTTGTTTAATCTGGTCGGCAGTTTCCTTGTTGCCGTTTGGAGCGTAAATTATAGCGGAAGGTGTGGCATCGTTGAAGAAAAGGTTTTTAGCATATTTTGAAGCATATTCGTCTGACTGGATTTCGTCTCCGATTGTTTCCGCAGTTCCCTTGCCCCTTCCGAAAGGGTCGTTAAGGTTAATGTCTTTGAAACAAATTACATCCTCGCTCGGTACAATGATTGAGTTTCCGCCACAAGTTCCGTAAGGGTAAATCTCATAGTAATTGCTTTCCGCTGTCGGTGTCTTAACTACCCAACTTGGGGCAATAGGTGAAAGCGAGATAACCTTGCCGTTCGGCATCCTAATTTTAAGCAGGTACGCTTCCCCGACAAGCACATAGCAAGCATAGACAAAGTATTTAATGTGCCATCCCGTAAGTTCCCGAAAACTCGGGCACGGGTCATCAAGCAAGTCATAGAGTTCGTGAGTCTCAATTACTTCGGCTTTGTCTTTGTTGATTCGGTAGTCAGGTCTGTTGTAAAGGTACAGTTCGGTAGATGCACATTTTGTGGCAATGATTCTAGCCCCGTCAAGTCTGGGGTTTGTGTGATAGAGTTTAAGAAGTTCAGAACTCGCCAAGGATGGGGCTGAACTCCATGTCTTTTTAATGTAGGCTTTGATTCTTTCAAATGCGTTCATTGACAGGTACTTCCTTCAACTAATGTTCTTTCATAATACATTAGTTTCGGGAAGTAGTCAAAAACGCTTATTCGGATTCTGCAATAATTCCGAATCCGCCATCAATATTTTCAATGGCTTCTTCAAGTGAGCAGGTCTGTAAGTTATCCCAACATTCCCCACCCCAATCTTCAAGTACAGTTTTTACAACTGATTCTTTTAAGAACATCGGGTTCAATCGGTCACGCTCGTATTCTATTCTGTCACGCTCGATAAGCCACGAACCTTCGCAGTGTTCATAATCTGCGTTTATATCCTTCTGTATTACCGACAACCACCAATTATGAGTATCTGGGCAGATGTACACTTTTTCGTAAATATCAAACATTGATGGATTTACTTTTTTTGCAAGCGTTGTAACTTCCGTGTATTTTCCAAACTCTAACTTCATTCTTATTTCTCCTTAATTTGCTCGCTCGTTGCACTTGTCAATGTATTCCATCGATACACAGAGCAAGTTGTCATAATCACCGCTCATTGCTTCTTTAAGATAAGAATTGATTTCATCTTTGGTAAAGCCCGTTTCTTGCATAGCAAGGCTAACATACCCCATGACAAAATAAGCGTTGCCATCAACTCCGACTAAACAATATTTTTCCATAAGTTCCCCCTGCCACCCTCGAAGGGTGGACTTGTTTTTTTTATTTCAGCCCCATTCGGCTTCAGAATATTCTTCTTTGCTGTAAGGTGTAACAACTTTAGCCCATTCAACCGCTTCTTTTACCATCTTAAACAAAGGCTCTTTATCTAAGTAGTCGCAAGTCTGATACATCCAACAGTCACAATGTTTAATATCCTGCACTGTGATTTTTTCAAGCGGAATGTCGGTGAATCCCTCAACCTCTGCTTGAGCATCCTCTTCATATCGGATTGAAACATTCTTTGCGTTGAGTTCCGCAACTTTTACTGTGAACTCATCAAGTTCGGTCTGCAAAAGCGGATATTCAGTGCGATTCGGCTGTCTTAATCCGTACTGAAAGCACACTTTTGTAACGCTTTTGAAAACCTCTGGTCTGCATACAAAACAACTCATAATTTACCCCCTTGTGTTTTTCTGCACTTCTTTGTAGGTGTAGGTGTTACCCGTTCCCGCATCCATGTCACTGTAAACCGCACAAAGTTCCTCAGCACGTTCTACAGTTCGCACGATTTTCTTAGTTGATTTCTCAACACCATTTTCAATTACATAGATTTCATATTTCATAACATCCCCCTTCCTTCCCGCCTTTGAGGTAGGCGGGTGACCTGTGTTATTTTTTTAATCTTCGATTTTGATTTCAATTTCTTTTTTATTTTTCAAAAATTTTTTATAACAAGATGGACCAATCGAAAACCAAAGCATATCGCCGTTTCCAAAATCTTCTTCAGATTCCGTCAAATATACTCCGCCTTTAATAAGATGAATTGATTTTGCTTTCATTTCATCTTTTATTTCTTTTCCGCAACAAACGCAAACATTTTCAGCCCCATTATCATAGGCTTTTTCTTCATTCTCCATGCGTTTTGGAGATTCTACAATTTTGTAATCTGCAACTAAAACCTTAATATTCTTCATAGTGTTTCTCCCGCCCTGCTCCCCGCAAGGTCTTATTTGATTTCAGTGGGCTTTCCCTCACTGTGATTACAGTATACCGCATCATCTTTATTGTGTCAAGAATAAAATTACAATCCATTCGCTTTTTTCTTGTTTTTTTTAAAAAAATAGGGGAAATTTTCCGCTAATCTCCCCTATTTTCCCTATACTTCCCTAAAGATGAACTCTGGATAGTTACGAGAAACAGTGCTTTCTCCAGTTCGTAAGCCCGCTCATTTAGTGACCGCCTTTCTTGCAGGCTTTGTAACCTTCTTTTCTTCCATCGTGGGCTTAATCGGCTGTGGAATTATAACCGCTTCTTTTTTCGGCTGTTCCTTCGGAGCATCTGGAACGAAAACGCAACCCGTGTACTCGTTCTTGTAAATGAAACCGCACGGAACTTTCGTAATCTCATAAAGTGAGACCGCATCAAAAATCGGGTCATCACCAACCTTTAGTTCGTTCAGCATTTCTGCCAAGTCCTCATTCGCTTTCCTAATCTTCTTCATGTTATCCCCCTTTTTAATATAACATAGGTCTGTTTATTCTCTTTTCATAGAAGGCGAGCATTAGACTGTCACCTTCATCGGGTGAGCGACCGTTGTGTCTGTTCTTAAAGCATGATTTTGTCTTGTCGCTTCTGTTGTCCTTCGGCTCAAGTTGCTTCTGCCCCCTTGAGTTGTAGAAATATTGCCGTTCGGTCAAATCCTCAAGCAGTGTCTGTGTCAGCAAGTGTTTCGGAATGTACATATTCGGGATTGGAAGGCTGAACATCATTTCACTCGCACAGTTTGCGTAAACTTCAGTGTTGTTCGCACTTCCCCCGAAGTTCACGGGAA
>Ga0326512_10001248_pt1 | contig 20065 bp, 32 predicted proteins | sample 1_2617_0518_D_FD_203652 | JGI IMG/M metagenome (GOLD analysis project Ga0326512, IMG submission 203652) | Bovine rumen microbial communities from UC Davis, California, United States - 1_2617_0518 | ecosystem: Host-associated > Mammals > Digestive system > Stomach > Rumen | place: USA... | reverse complement strand
GCATCAACGATATCATGATCGGCCTTAATTTCCAATCTAGGTATCTGTCCGCCCTCTTTTTCACAATAGGCAACTAATTGTCCAGCAGAATCAACAAAATCCGCTTTATCCGCCTTATTCTGGGCCTCTGTAAACTTCGCCGCCTTCATCATAGAGTCATAAACTCTAGACAATTTCTGATAAGTATCTACATCCCCGCAATCAATCGCCTGGTTCATTTTCAAAGAAGTTTTACAAATCATTTTAAGGGTATCAACACGAGCAGCTCCTTGAATATCAAATGTATCCATAAATTCATTATAAAGCTTTTCAAGGGCTACCCACTCATCCGCCTTATATAGACGCCCCCATTTAAGAGCTAAATAGATTTTATCTTCTTCTGTTAAATTTTCCGTTACATCTGGAATATCTACCTGCTCAAAATTACTCCCAACAGGATAAGGACTATCACTTTTTAGTTGGGTCGGATTATTAAAATCGATTTTAGGTTGCGGAGCTTCGATCTGTTGATAAGTCATCCATTGAGCATCAGTAATCTCACCACGCTCATGCGCTTGTCGCATCTCTTCCATCTTTTGTTTTACAATCTCTTCAGGTTGTCCTAGTTGCCTAGCTTGAGCTTCCGCCTTTTCTTTGAGTAGTTCAGTATCTGCCCAGCTGTAATCTTTCCATTGCTTTAATTTCATCTTAGACAAATACTTACCGAATACGCTCATACCTGTTATTTTATATGGGTCTTTTTGATATGCTCTATCTCGAAGAGTGTTCCATTCCGCCTCTATATAAGGAACATCAAATTTTTCTAAGAGCCAAAGAAAAGTGTCCGGCTCCCAGTTGTTGATGTGCATGGTTAGACAGGCTTTACATAATTCGCATTTTTCTCCATTTTTATAAGTATAAAAATTGGTTGAACCCATTGTCTTCCCGCATTTTTGGCAATAATGCTGATCAGTCATCTAATTCTCCTCCTATCTTTATTTTCTTCTAGCTTTTGCTGCCTTATTTCGACATTCTTTACAAATACTGTAAAATTTATCTCGGCTTGTATTGTTCTTAGAAAAGAATTTATTATGAGCTAATTTAATTTGTCCACAGCGGGAACACTTTTTCCAATTTCCAAGCTCTTTAAATGTGTAATACCATTCAAGATAATCGATTTCCGCCTGTTCAGAAATTAATTTTGGAATTTTATTTCTCCATAAAGAAGAAATATACTCAACACTATGTTTAATGCCGAATTCTTCTTCTAGTAGCTTTTGTATTTCAAGATTAGTTCGACCATCAATTTTATATAAAATTAATTTATAATACATTGGGTGTTTATATTTTAAAGCTCTTTCTATAAGGTCTTCAAAATCTACAAGCATCCACTTCATATCTGAACCAAGTTTATTCCAGGTTTCTAATTTTAATCCAGTATAATTGCATAAAAGAGCAACTACATGAGCTGGGTTGTAGAAATTAATCAAACCTGTAGAATGAACGTTACCTTCTTTGTCGATAAATCTCTCTTCACCTAAATCAAGTTTTGCTAATGTTTTTGTCAAATTTTTTGAATACATAGGTTGTTTAAACGCATTTTTAATAACATATTGATCTTGACGCATTTCAATAACTTGTTTTTTTAAGAGAAACTTTTTCTTACCTGTGGCGGTTTTCGCTTCCGCCTCAATTGCTTCGATTGATTCTCTTAATTCTTTTAGACCAGGGATAGTTTCTAAGTCCTCTTGGGTAATTTCTTTTTTAGGATCAAGAAGAACATTTTTATCATTTATTATCATATTATATATGCCATCTTCACCATTTTCAAGTTTACCTATTAAACCTTCATAAGAGGTCTCCCGCTTGTTTACTGTTACTAATCTATTTTCTGTCAATATTTTCTTTTTCTTTCGCTCTTCCTTATCTGCTGCATAAATTACATAATCCGCAAGTTTCTCTAAATAATTTGGGGTTAATCTTTCTGAAGGAGTTTTTGCTATGATTTCATTGACTTTTGCAACTCTTTTCTCAGGCGTTTCCAATGTCCAATCCATCTTTATATAACTGGGATCATCTTCTGCTTTCATTTCTTCATTAAGCTGATTGTTCTCAATAGTAGCTCCTTCCGCTGCCTCTTCGAACAAATCGTCTTCCGTCTGCGAAAAGGAGTCATTATTTAAATATTTTTCCATATTCAAATTCTCCTTTGTTTATATTTATATTTATATTTTAAGATACAAAAATATCTCTTGCATCTCTCCTATATCTATAGTATACCAAAATTTTTTTCTCTTGTCAAGGGCGAAGTTGGTTTTTAACAAAAGTTGACCACACTTTATTTTGACATTTATAAAAATTTTATATATAATTAATATATAATAAAAAACAAAAGGAGAATTATATGATAGTTATGGTAACAGGACATCGTCCACAACGATTAAGAGGACAAGAGAAAGAAGTAAGTGCGGCGGTGGGTGAATTATTAGACCAGTTAAAACCCGATAAAGCGATAAGCGGGATGGCGGCAGGTGCAGATCAAATTTTTGCTATGGAAGCTATTGATAGAAATATCCCGCTTTATTGTTATTTTCCATACCCAAGGCAGCATTATCATCCGCAGGAAGAATATATAATGGAGCGGTGTGCGGGTTCCCGCAATATCTGTGATAAATATTCTAAAGAGAGCTATGTGATTAGAGATAAAGCTATGGTTGACGATAGTGATATTGTAATTGCGGTCTGGGATGGTATCGAGCAAGGTGGTACTTGGAATACTATTGATTATGCCAGGAAACGTGGCAAAGAAATCAAATATATAATGATAAATTATTCAATGACGAATTATAACTCTTGAATTATTATTGTCGTCTTTAAAAATCAAAAATTAATTTGGAGATTTTTATGTGCAGCCAAAGCCTTTTTACGAAATCAAATTGAAAAAATCCTGAAATACACCCCCCCTATACACATGTTGTGAATACTCTGTAGAGCGGCTGATTTTTCATCGGCGCGCTGGCAAACGTAGCGCGCCGTATTTTGCTTAGCAAAAGGGCTTGCAACTTTTCTTGTTTAAGAAAGTGCCATCCTATCATAATACTATTATCCCACAACTGGCACGATTTGTCAATAGGCAAATTGCACAAAAATTTTTTCTTTTTTTTGTACACTTTTATCATTGACAGAATTTGTCAATAGGTAAATTGTACAAAATTTAGTACACGATCTTTGTGCAAAATGCACAATAGAAAAATAGTAAAAAAGAGTTGACAAAAAGCGGAAACCGCTATATAATAAGTATTAGAAAGAGAGGTAATAAAACTATGAATAAACAATATCAAATTACATGGGGCAGTAAGAATAATAAAACTATGGATAAACAATATCAAGTCACCTTGATGAGTGAGGATAATAGATACAGACCTGTTTCTACTATTGTTACTTGCGAAGAAATAGATTTAACAAACAGAGAAGCTAAAAAGAATTTAATTATTGAAGGTACTAAAAAGATATGTATCAAGCGTTATTGGGGTAAAAGTGAGCTTAAACTCTATGGATACACAAAGGCAAAAGTTAGAGAATACGACAAGGAAAAGATAGAACAAGAGAACAAGGAAAGATACGAAAAGATAAAGGAACAACACTATCAAGACGGAAGTTGGAAAAGACCAAAAAATAAATAAAAAAGTTCGTCAAAAGGGTTGACAATAAACAACCCTTTTGATATAATAAGTATGTAGTTAAGACAAGACAAAATAAAGAAAAGAGGTATTTAAAAATGATTATTAATAATAAACCAGATTACGCAGATGACTATGAATTTATAGTAGCAAGAAAATGTGACGATGGAGAGTATTGGTTTTGGGGTGCTTATAGTGATGGTTTTAGAGCAGAACAAGCAGCATCTGAACTCAATAACAGTATAATTATTCACAATGTGAGAATTCAAGGAAAAAGAAAATAAAAAAAGTTGTCAAAAGGGGTTGACAACAAAAACTCCTTTTGATATAATAAGTATGTAATCAAGATAAAACAAATTAAAGAAAAAGAGGTATTTAAATTATGGTAGAATTAACTTATTACATTGAGAACACATTAGCATTAGAACTTGCACTTGAAAAAATATCTGATAGAATTGCTTGTTTTGTAACAAGAGAATATATCGAAATGAATTATTCAAAAATTACTATTCAGGCAAGAATAGAAGATTTCAATTATCTTGATGGAGTATTTTCTCTATTAGGTTAGTTGTTAAAAGTTGGCGATAAAAATCGCCAACGAAAAATAAAAAAGTACTTGACATAATAAACAAAAGGCATTATAATTAATACATAATCAAGATAAAGAAAAGAGGTATTTAAAAATGAAAAAGAAAATTTGTGCTATTGTTGCTATTATTATTTGTTTTGGGGCTTTTGTTGGCTCTGTGAGTTGGGGTCATTATGTTACTAACCACTATCATAGATTAGGTACAGTTACCACAGTTTATAAAGATATTATTTTAATTGAAGACATAGAAGGAGAAGTTTGGGAAGTCTACGGAGATAATCTCAAGGCTGGGGATAACGTAGAAATGACAATGTTTACAAATCTTACAAAAAATAATTTTTATGATGACGTTGTAGAAAAAATAGAAATAAAAAGATAAAAACACTTGACATTATAGCGGGAAACCGCTATAATGGTCTTATCAAATGAAAGAGAGAGGTAAACTAAAATGACAACAAGAGAAGATGTTATATCTATGATGGAAGCAATAGGACAAATGTTACTTTATGAAGATGAAAACAATCTTGAGTATGAAAATGCTTTCTATGGTGAATCTATTAATTTTGAATTTGATGAAAATGGGATTTTAGTAAGAATTTATTCTTGACAACTTAATAAAAAAGAGTTATAATTAATACCATCACAGTTGATGAGCTACTCAGTTGGTGGTAACTGAGTAGTTTGGCGGGCCGCGCAGGCTCGGCGCGACCCGAATTATATATTATAGCATAGTCTGTGCATTTTGTCAAGCGAAAATTTACACAAAATTGCACAAATTTTTATCCCGAATTTTATGTATTTTGTCTATTGACACAATTTGTCAATAGGTAAATTGTACAAAATTCAATACACAAATTTGTGCAATTTGACTATTGACACTTGATGAAGTATGTGTTATAGTATAATTACAGAGAGGGTAAAGGGTGACTATCTTCTCGGTGAGGCGGTTGGCAATGTCTTTAAAAAAATTGATTTAATTTTTACTTTTAACAGTAGAGGTTGAATTAATATTAAAGACACCCAACGGACACCCAAATTTTTAAAAAAGTACTTGACAAAAAATAAAAAATACATTATAATTAATACATAATCAAGAGAAAGAAAAGAGGTATTTAAAAATGGAAAAGCTAACAATAACAGTAGGGCGCGGACATTGGATAATGACAAATGATTATTTCACAGGGGCTTATGAGTCTATTGACTATGTTAAATGCTCATGCTGTGGAGAAGAAAGTCTTGAAGAAGGTAATTTTTGTCCTAATTGTGGTGCAATAATGAACGAAGAGCTTGACAATTAAAAAGTTTTCCATTATAATAGATATATAAAATAAAGAAAGAGGTAATAATTATGGTAGATATTAAAGAAATTAATTTTGACATGGACGGCACAATCGCAAATCTTTATGGGGTTGAAAATTGGCTAGATTATTTAATAGCAAAGGATACTACACCGTACGAGGTAGCAAAGCCACTTGTGAACCTTTCAAACCTTGCAAGAATTCTTAATAAATTACAAAGAAATGGCTACACAATTGGTATTATAAGTTGGTTAGCAAAAAATGCGGATAATGAATATAACACAAGAGTAGAAAAGGTTAAAAAAGCTTGGCTTGCAAAACATCTCCCATCAGTAAAGTGGGATAAAATTAGCATTGTTACATACGGCACACCAAAGAGTACTTGCGGGAATGGTATTCTATTTGATGATGAAGAACCAAACCGCAAAGAATGGCGCGGGGTTGCTTATGATGTAGACAATATTATCGAGATTTTAAGAAATTTAGATTAGGGGGTTGACAACCCCCAACCTTTATATTATAATAAATGTATAAGATAAAGAAAAGTGAGGTGTTTGAAATATGACAAGAAAAATTAAGGGGGTTAAAGCACTAAACCAAGCAATTTATAAACCACTTGCTAAATTTGGTATAAGTGAGGTATTTTTATCTGATGAATATAGTTATATTTTTGAGTCAGAGAGTGTTACTTTTAAAGTCACAATCACCAGTGAAGATGAATGGTTTATGGATTTTATAAAAGAGCGTTTCAACTATGAAACAGAAAATTTTATTATAAGTCTTTTACATGAAATTGGACATCATAAAGCAAATGATGAAATTGAGGGAGATATATATAATTTTTGTACTAGTGAGAAAGAGCGAATCACTAGAGAACTAGAAAATGAAAACATAACCGAAAAACGTGCCAAAGAATTAGAATTTCAATATTTTAATCTTCCCGATGAAATAATGGCGACACAGTGGGCTGTTACCTACGCAAAAGAACACCCACAAGAGATAGAGCAAATGTGGGCGGAAATGCTTCCCGCAATACAAAATTTTTATAGTGCTAACGGATTGTAAAAAAGAGTGAGAAATCACTCTTTTTTTAAAATAAAAGTTGACAAAATAAAAAAAATATATTATAATAATTATAGAAAGAACAAAAGAAAGGAATTGATAAAAATGATTTATATAACATCAGATTGGCATTTTAGCCACGAAAGAGATTTTATATTTAAACCACGCGGTTTTGATAATCAAAATGAGATGAATAACGCAATCATTGAAAATTACAACGCTATTGTAAAAGATGATGATGATGTATATTGTTTAGGTGATTTAATGCTAAATGATAATGCGGAAGGTATGAAGTGCTTAAATTCTTTGAAAGGTCACATCCACATCATCCGCGGAAACCATGACACAAGCGCAAGAATCGAACTTTATAAAAGTTGCCCAAATGTAGTAGAGGTGTGTGATGCAAAGTATCTTAGTTATGGAAAATATAATTTTTTTCTTAGTCACTATCCATCATTAACAAGCAATTGTGATGATGATAAACCGCTTCATAGAAGGTTAATAAATCTATGTGGACACCTTCACACATCAGACCGTTTTATGGACATGGACAAAGGTTTAATTTACCATTGTGAAGTAGACGCACATAATAATAAACCTGTTAGCATAGAGGAAATATTAAAAGATTTAAAAGAATATTCAGAGGGAGTAGGGGTGTAGAAAATACACCCCTATTTTTTATAAAAAAGACTTGACAGAATTCGCGGGAAGTGGTAAAATTGGCGGCGCGCTGGCGAACGCATCAGCGCGAATTTTTAGTATAACATACTGTTGCAAGTTTTGTCAAGTGGAAAATTGCACAAAAAAATTGCGGTTTTTATCCTAAAATTTGTGCAGTTTTAGTGTTGACTTTTGGTTTCTTTTGTGGTATAGTATAATCATCAGGAGGACAAAGACATGATAAATATAGTAAGTAATGTTCCTCTTGTGAGGTCAACATAAAAATTTTTTTAAAAAAAATAAAAAAAGTGTTGACAAAAAGAAAAATACATAGTATAATAATTATATAAGATAAAGAAAACAAAACAAGAGAGGTAATAAAAATGATTAATATTAGAACACTTAAAAAAATAGAAAACAACGGCGGTCTTACTCTTAAGAATGGCAAACCAATTACTTATAAGAGCGGTTGGCAGGTTGCTACTGAAGGGGTAGAGACTACAGATATTAACAAGGTTAGAGAATTAATCAAGGCTTACAACGGAAACTGTGGTTTGTGGCTTGAAAATGGTGTGTGGTATGTAGACAAGAGCCACCGCGTAAACACTAAGAGAGAAGCCCTTAAGATTGGTAGAGCTTGCAATCAAATTTCAGTTCTAAAATGGTCTAACATGAGCCTAGCTTATTGTTAGGCTTACCCAATAAAAAAAATAAAAAAGGTCTTGACAAAAAGAAAAATACATAGTATAATAAATATATAAAATAAAGAAAGTAAGCAAGTGGTCGGTGCGGTGAGGTGGCACTAGAGAAATCTCATTCCTCACAAGGGTTGGTTCGATTCCAAATACTTCCATTCAAGGAGCAGTTAGTCCCTTAGTATAAAGAACTTAATAAAAGCGAGATATAAGAATCCTAGGTTGTTCGCTAAGTTCTAACTAACAAATTAAAATAAGTAAGATAGCATAACTGGTAAGTGCGCGGGCGTACGGCTCGAGGTATAGGTTCGAATCCTATTCTTACTTTTCTAGGTTTATTCAATAAAAAAAAGATAAAAGGGGTTGACAAAAAGTTAATCACATAGTATAATAAATGTATAAGATAAAGAAAGAAAGAGGTAATAAAAATGGAAAAAATGTACAGATTTGAAATTTGCGATATGAATGACAACCACATCACATTCTATGCGGTTAGGGCACTTAGCATAGAGCACGCGAAGTATAAGACAGTCGCATGGTTACACGAGTGTTATCCCTCAAAAAACCTTGATGACCTCCAGATTCTTCCTCTGTTATAAAAAATAACAGAAAATTTAGGGCGGAAACGCCCTATTTTTATATAAAATTTTTTGTAAAAAAGACTTGACAAGTGAAAACCAATGTGATATAATTGGCGGCGCGCCAGCGGTCGGGCTGGCGCGAATTTTCCATTATACCACCTGCCGCACATTTTGTCAATAGGAAAATTGCACAAATTTTTAAAAAATTAAATCCCAAAATTTGTGTATTTTGCCTATTGACAATTAAAAAATTTTAAATGTCAATAGTATTTTTGCACAAAAGAATAAAAAATTTTTGTGCATTTTTACCTATTGATTTTAAAAATTTTTGTGATATAATAATTATAGAAAATGATAAGGGATAACAAATGAGATTGCAAACCCTTGAAAATTTTCAAAAAAGTGTTGACAAACACAAGACAGTATGTTATAATAATTAAGAAAGTGAGAGAGATAAAAAACTCAAAAAACTTTCAAAAAAAGTTGTTGACAAACACAAAACAGTATGATATAATATATACATACAAATACAATGCGGTAGTTCAAAGGCAAGAACAAGCCTTAAGGCGTATAAGGGTGAGAAGGTTCAGATAGTTCGATTCTGTCAAAGCGCAAGGAAGAAACCTGCTCAAATGTAGGGTTCGAGTCCCTACCCGCATTATCTTCAACATTAAGTTGAAAATTCATAAAAATTTTCAAAAAAGTGTTGACAAGCACAAGAAAGTATGATATAATAAATACAGAAAATAACAAAAGGATAACAAATGAGATTGAAAACCTTTTAGAAATTTTCAAAAAGTGCTTGACAAAAGCAATAAAAAATGTTATAATAACAATGTAAACAAAAGAAAGCGGATTTAATTTCCGCCATGAGTACAGAGTAATAGATAGAATCTTATTAATCGGTGCGCAACGAGTGGTAAGAAATACTATAAAAATAAGCCTTATAACCTTATTATTTATAGTTTGTAGGTTCGAATCCTTGTAGAGTTAACCATACTTGAAGTCCTGGAGACCTATCTATTATTCTGTAGCCATGACGGAAAGAATTAATCCAAAAAAAATGAAAATAAGGGTTGACAAAATAAAACCTTTATGATATAATAACAATGTAAACAAAAACAAATCAAAGAAAAGAGGTATTTAATTATGACAAACAAGATGACAAAGAGAGATTATTTCAACAGATTATTAACAATTGTAGCAGGTGATGTAGAACTTGAACAGTTTATCACTCACGAGATTGAGTTACTTGATAAGAAGTCGTCAGGTAGAAAGCCTACAAAGGATCAGAAAGAAAACGTCGAAATTAAGAAAGAGATTTTATCTGTTCTCTCTGATGGCGGTAACATGACTGTAACAGAAATTCAGAAGAATTCTGAAATTCTTGGCGAGTTATCAAATCAGAAAGTATCTGCCTTATTAAGACAGTTAGTTGAGGCTGGCAAGGTAGTTAAGACAACTGATAAGAAAAAGTCTTTATTCTCACTTGCCTAGTCAGTAGGTCAAAGTATTTAAGGGGTAGTCAATCGGCTACCCCGAGGATAAAAAATTTTTCAAAAAAGGTATTGACAAAAAATGGTTAAGGTGATATAATCATTATAGAAAGTGAGGTACAGATTATGGAAGAAAAGTTAGAAAAATTAATCGCTACTATAATGAAAGAAGCCGAGGCAGACGGCGAACCAGTAACAAGAGAAGAAGCTCAAGAAATGGCGGAAATGGAATTAAAAGCCAACGCTAATGCAAAGCTTTATGTGAAAAGTGAGAAACCTAAGAAAAAGGCTGAAAAAACTAGAAAAGTTGACGAGGAAAAAGGTCAATTGCTAGCCGAGGTTAAAACATTGTTTGAGGATTTAGGTGCAAACATTATTTCAGTAAAAACAGAAACCGAAGTTGAATTTATGTATAACGACAATCATTATACAATAAAATTAACTAAACATAGACCTCCTAAGAAGTAGAATAAATGCGGTTGCCTAGCACCTTAAAGCTAGGCGGAAACCGCAAAATTTTCAAAAAAAAATGTTGACAAAATAAAAAAATGATGATATAATAATATTGTCAAAAGGAAATAGATTTTGTAATTATAATAATGCTAATTAAAGATATGTTAAATTAGTCGCGAATGATTTAGCATACAGACGAAAGGTAAAAGCCTTATAACCTTATTACCTTTGTCGTACAGGTGCGAACCCTTGTATCACTAACCATGTGAGAAGCTGAGTAGCCTTTAATTAGTGTTATTATAATTACAAAAAGATGTTGACAAAATAAAAAAATGATGATATAATAAATACATCAAATAAAGAAAAGGTGGTATAAATGAGATGCAAAAACGCACATTAGAAAAAAATGAATTCGTAGCCGACTTAATCAAACGAGGTTTAACTTTACAGATTGGTGTATATCAGTTACAAGGGGTATTTATATTAATTGATGAAAGAGTTAATAAATACACTTATGAAATGTATAACAGTTTAGTTATGAACGCTTATGGCTTTACACTTGACTATTTTATAAATTTAAAAAATGAATTGATTAATAATTAGTGCAGGGTTCACCTCTAAGGTGCGGTGGGTTCGACTCCCGCCAGTACTATTTTACAAGTTTTTTATTACCTCCTATTGGAAAAGGGCAAAAGTGACAAACTTTTGCTCTTTTTTTTGTACATTTTTACTATTGACAAACTGCGGAAGATGTGCTATAATTGGCGGCCCGCGCGCGGGTCGAATTTTCCATTATAACATATGTTGCAAAATTTGTCAAGCGAAATTTTGCACAAAATTGCACAAAATTTTTTCCCAAAATTTGTGCAATTTTACTATTGACAGGATTTGTCAAGTGGCAAAGTGCACAAAATTTTTACAAAATTCTTCATGATCTTTGTGCAATTTTACTATTGACAAGTTTTGTCAAGTGGAATTTTGCACAAAAATTTTTTGTAGGTTTTGTGCAAAATTTTTTCAAGAAAAATCAAAAAAGTGCTTGACGAAAAAAAACATAGATGCTATAATAATAATTGTTAAGGGGCTACCACTTAAAAGAGCGGTACAAAAAAAATAAAAAAAATAAAAAAACCACTTGACAAGATAAACAAAAAGAGTTATAATTAATAAGTAATCAAGAGAAAGAAAAGAGGTAATAATTTTATGAGAACTAAGGAAATGTATTTAATCGTTGACACAGAAACTTGCAACAGTGTAGAAGAACCACTACCATACGATATTGGTTATGCTATTTGCGACAGATTTGGTAACATTGTTTTAAAGCGTTCATTCGTTGTAGCTGAAACTTTTATTGATATGAAAGACGTTATGAAGTCCGCTTATTATGCTGAAAAAATTCCTAAGTATTGGGAAGATATTAAGAGCGGTAAAAGAGAAATCAAGGGCTTTTGGAATATCAGAAAGCAGGTTTTAGCTGATATGAGAGAATATAAAGTTAAAAAAGTTGGTGCTTATAATATGGGCTTTGATAAAAGAGCTTTAAATAATTTAGCTAGATACGTTACAAAAAGTTTCTGCCGTTGGTTTTTCCCTTTTGGTACACAGTTTTTCTGTATTTGGTCTATGGCTTGCCAAACATTACTAAACACAAGAACATACATTGATTTTGCAACTAAAAATGGTTTAGTATCTGAAAAAGGTAATATTTTAACAAGTGCGGAAAGTACTTACAGATTTTTAACTGATAACATTAATTTTAATGAGTGCCACACAGGTTTAGAAGATGTGGAAATTGAAGTCGAAATCATGGCAAGATGCCACAGAACTCACAAGAAAATGGACAAGTCTATTAATTCAGCTTGTTGGAGATTACCACAGAAGAAAAGAAAAGAAATGTTAAAATAATAAAAATAGTGGGGGTGCAAAACCCCCACGAAAAAATCAAAAAAGTTATTGACAAAATAAAAAAGATTTGCTATAATAAATATGTTCTTAAAAAGGATAACAAATGAGATTGAAACCTTTTTAAAATAAATTTTCAAAAAAGCTTGACAAAAGATAAAGCCTATGATATAATAGGTATGTAATCAAGAAACAAATAAAATTCAATTAAAAGGAAAGAGGTATTTAATTATGGAAAAGAAGATGACAAAGGTAGAAATGTTTAACGCAATTAAGGAAGTTGTAGCAGATAACAAGGAAATGGTAGCTTTTATTGAGCATGAGATTGAGTTACTTCATAAGAAGTCAAGCAACAGAAAGCCTACTAAGACACAGGCAGAAAACGAGTCTTTAAAGAATGAAATTCTATCAGTCCTTACAGATAAGGGAATGACAGTCACAGAAATTCAGAAGAGTTCTGAAATTCTTGGAGAGTTATCAAATCAGAAAGTATCTGCCTTATTAAGACAGTTGGTTGAAGTTGGAGCAGTCGAAAAGACAGTTGATAAGAAAAAGTCTTTATTCTCAAGACCTATGGCAGACTAAAAAGCGGGTGGGGGTACACCCCCCGCCCATAAAAAAGGAGTTGATAAAAATGGATAAATTTGAAAAGTTAGTTCTAGAAATTATGAAAGAAGCAGAAGCCGATGGTGAGCCAGTCACAAGAGAAGAAGCCGAAGAAATGGCAACGATGGAGCTAGGAGCTAAAGAAAATTTTAAACAGTATGTGACTAGCGAAAAACCTAAAAAAAAGAGTGATAAACCTAAAACCGTTAAGGTATCCGATACAAAAAAGGCACTTTTTAATGCGATTTGTGAATTTTTAACAGAATTTTGTGAAGAAAATGATGCAAATATGTGCATTTTGACGGAAAATAAGCTGTTTGAGGTAGATTTTGGGGGCGATACCTTTAAAATTGACCTAATTCAGAGAAGAAAACCGAAAAAATAACAAAAAATTTAAGTATTTTTGGCGATTTTAACAAAAAATCGCCATTTTTCTGTGCATTTTTACCATTGACAGACTTTGTCAATAGGCATTTTCAACAAAAATTTTTTGTAAACTTTGTGCAATTTTACTATTGACAGGCGGAAGGGAGTGTGATATAATGGCGGCGCGTGCTTGAACGCAACGCGCCGAATTTTTCATTATAACATACTTCGCACATTTTGTCAATAGAAATTTTGCACAAAAAAGTTATAAAAATTATCCCAAAATTTGTGCACTTTTACTATTGACAAGATTTGTCAATAGTTATTTTTAACAATTTTTCAGTTGAATTTTTGTGTAATATTTTGGTTGACAGAATTCCGCACTAATGTTATACTTATATCATCAAGAGAAAGGAGATATTTAAACATGATAGTAAAGATGATAGAATTCCTTTTTTTAGACGCATTATTGTGCATTATTCTTATAGGTCTTTTACTTCTTTTTGGTGATAAAATAGTAAAATAGTTGTTGACAAATAAAAAATAAAATGATATAATTAATACATAATAAAGAAAAGAAAAGAGGTATTTAAGTATGACAAGAGAAGAAATGTTAAAAGACCTTATTGAAGAAATGAGTAAATGCGGTGTATTTGTTGGTAAATATGACGCAAAAAATGGTTCAGAAAAATATATGTATGGGGTGAACGCAGTCATGGAGTATCTTGCTTATGAAGTTTCAGAAGAATACGGAGACGCTTTTAGTGAGAAATTTACAAAAAATATGATTGACAGTGAAAATAAAATAGGGGGTTGACATTTCAACCCCCACATGATATAATAAATATAACAATAAAAGAAAGAGGTATAAAATATGATTTTTAAAAGAACAATGCTTGTAACCATTCCCGATTATAGATATTTTAAAGAAGTGTTAGAATGGGATATAGATTCAATAGAAGATTTAGAAGAAAGATTATCTGATTTTTCAGAGGAAGAGCTTCAGCTCTTATACAATGATGGTGGATTTGGTGACAATATACAATATATTGATAAAATAATAAAGTCTTGACGAATGAATAAAAATAGGGGGTTGACAAACCTCAGCCCCCATGATATAATTAATACATAATAAAGAAAAGAGAGGTATTTTAGTATGAGAATTAAAACTGTAACTGATGAAGAGATTATTTTTGATAATGGTAATGTGATTTCTTACGACCATGACCAGGATTGCTGTGAATGTAATTATGCTGATTTTTCCATTCTTAATCCTTGTGTTATAAATTATGACTATGATTTTGATGAAAAATTAGATTTTGTTGCGGTTGATGAATTAGGTTTTAAATTTGGAAGTGACGGACGTTGGATTTTCATTCCTTGTTACTCTGAACAGAATGGATATTATACTTCAGAAATTGACATTTATTATAATGGGGAAAAAGTTTTAAATTTTGATGCTCAATATATTGAATGCTAATCAAAAAATATGAAAAATAGGGGGTTGACAAGCTCCAACCCCTATGATATAATTATTTTATCAAATAAAAGAGAGGTATTTAAGTATGAAAGATTTAGTTTTATTAAGAGCAAATATTATTGGTGGTATGAACGCATATATTAAGGATTTAGGTAATAAAGATATTTATGGAGAATGGCTTGCTACCTATCCAGCCGAGCCAACAGGAGAGGATATAACAGAAGATGAACTAATGGAAATTGCGGAAGATGAGGTCTATTGGCTAGATATTGTATCAGCTTTTGAAAGATGTGTTAGACTGGCTAAAATGATTTAAGTATAGAAATGCGGGAATCTACTTCCCGCATTTTTTGTGCATTTTGCCTATTGACAGATTATAAGAAATATGATATAATGGCGGCCGGCTCACGCTCGCGCGAGCCGGAATTTTTCATTATACCATAGGTTGCAGTTTTTGTCAATAGGAATTTTGCACAAATTTTTTATTCTCCACATCCCGAAATTTTGTATATTTTGCACAATTGACAAATTATGTCAAGAGGAATTTTGCACAAATTTTATAAAAATAAAATTTAAAATTTTGTGCAATTTACACAATAGACAAATCAAAAAAATTTTGCTATAATTTATACATAAGATAAAGGAAAGAAAAAACATCTTTTTAAAAAATAAAAAAAGTTGTTGACAATCCAAAAATCTTATGATATAATTTATATATAAGATAAAGGAAAGCAATTCAACTTACTTGGTTGGTTTCCAAGAAAAACAAAGAACTTTAAAAAAGTTGTTGACATTTCCAAAATCTTATGATATAATAAATATGTAATAAGTCAAGAGGTTATTTGGTGTCGCGAGAAGTCGATAGCACAGAAACAAACTCGAGTGGACAACAGAAACATCTACGTAAGGACTATCAGAAAAAGAGTTGCAAATCTTTTTCAAAAACCTCTTGACAGATTTACAAAGAAATGTTATAATAATAATGTAAACAAAAACAATTGATTTTCAGAAAGGTGGTATTTGTACTATGACAAATAAGATGACACAGAAGGATTTTTATAAGGAAATTATTACACTTGCACAGGCTAATGGTCGTGAGGACATTGTAAAATTCTGCGAGGGTAGAATTGAGGTTTTAGCTAAGAAGTCAGGCAATAGAAAGCCTACTAAGACACAGGCAGAAAACGAGTCTTTAAAGGGACTTGTTAGAAATGCTCTTGCTACACTAGGCAAGGCTACTGTTACAGAGGTTCAGAAGGCTGACGAGGTTCTCTCTGAACTATCAAATCAGAAGGTAACTGCCTTACTTCGTCAGATGATTGAAGTAGGTGAGGTTGTAAAGGAAACTGACAAGAAGAAGTCTTACTTCTCTCTTGTTAAGGTAGACTAAAAACTTTACTTTTTTAAAAATGGGGGTTGACAAACCTCAGCCCCCATGATATAATTAATACATAATAAAGAAAAGAAAAGAGGTATTTAAGTATGAAAGAAAACATTACAACTATTAAAGTTATTAAGGAAGAAGATTATGATGTAAATATTGATATTCTTGCAGCCGATTTGGCAGATTACCTTGAGGAAGCATTAAATGAACAATTTGATGGTGATGATGTAGATGAAATCTTGGAAAATGAAGCAAATTGTGTAGCCCTTCTAGCGAAAGTCGGTAAAGTTTGGCAGGATAATTTTAGATTTTATTAGAGATAAGGGGTTGACAAACCTCAACCCCCATGATATAATTATCTTAACAAAAGGAAAGAGGTAAAACTTATGTTTAAAGAGCTTGTTGATGTTGCAGAACGTTTGTGTGAAGGATATAGAGATATGCCTTGCGGGTGCGAGGGGTGTCCGCTATGGGATTTAGAAGAATATGAAAAATATAAAGAAAATTGGCAGTGTGATTTTTTTAGAGTCGCTGGTATCTCTCCAGAAGAATAACACTGATGGGGTGTTAAATAACACCCCATTTTTTTACATAAAACACTTGACAACGAGAGCTAACTGTGATATAATGGGCGGAGCGCGTACAAGCGCCGCGCTCCGAAATATTTGTCAAGTATAATATTCAACAAATTTTCGATTCAATTTTTGTGCATTTTGACTATTGTGTTTTATCCCGTAATGGTGTATTATTATTATATCAAATGAAAGAGAGGAAAAGCTTAATGAAAATAACACACACTAAGGATAATGATGCATGGGAAATGATTAAACTTCGTGTACCAACAATTCATATTTATAAGAATATATATTTAGTAAGACAATATACATATGAGCATCATAAAATAGCAAAATGGATAATTTTTATCGTAGAAAGAAAAACTTCAAAAATATCTTGACAACATAACAGATTTTTGATATAATAAATATATCAAATGAAAGAGAGGTATTGAGAATGATTAAAGTTATAAGAAAACCAGTAGAAATTGATGAAAAGGAATTAGCTAAGGATTTAGGTGATTTTCTTTATGAGGCTCTTTGCTATCAAGATGAAAACATTGCGGAAGAGGTTGCATATGGTGATTATGAGATTCAAAGATTAATCGTCTTAAATAGGATTGGTGAGGTTTGGCATGAAGAACTTCTAAAAAAGATTGCTGATAATAAAACTACATCAGAGAAGGAGGTTTAGGAATAATGAAATATTTTAAAATTACTTGTTCAAATGGATATTGCGGTTGTGATGAAGAGTGGTATGAGGTGGCGGAAGATACCGCCACCGCAGAGGATTATGATTTAGAAGATTATCTTCAAGGTTATTGTTTTCTTGAACCCGACAAAAGATTTGTCGACCCAGACGATTATGAAACAGAAGAAGAATATGAAGAGGCTTATGAAGAGTATCAAGAATATATTAGTGTTGATATAGAAGAGATTACAAGGGAGGAATATGAGAATGAAAGAATATAGAATTAAATATAAGGTTACAGGGGTAGGGGAACTCGTTTTTAGAGCAAACAGTGCAGAAGAGGCTGAGGAAGAATTTTACAGAATAATGTGCGGTGATGCCCCTCAAATAGAAGAAAATGAATGGATTGACAATGATATAATTTATGACGTTGAATATGATGATGAGATTTTAGATACAAGAGAGGAGTAATAGCGGGAAGCGGGCGCTGTGTAGAAATGGTGTCCGCTTTTATTTTACTCAACTAGATTGTGTACAATTTAATCGTGCTCGCTTTTATTTTATTTAATTAGATTGTGTGCTATTTAATTCCGTTCAACTAAATTGTGTGTTATTCAATGTCATTTAATTAGATTGTGTACAATTTAATTGTGCGGGCGGCCCAATAACGCTTGCGCTTGGCCGAATTTTTTATTAGCTGTCAAGTTGGCAATTTTCACAAAGTAAAATGCGGAAAGTGGGTTATTTTTGTGCATCCTGAAATGAACATCTGTTCTTATTCAGCGGCGAGCGAGCGGCCGAGCGAAGCCGAACTCCAGTTCTGTTCCCCATATGGCTAATTTTTTGATTGAAAGTGGGGGCCCCGACCCCATATGGCCAGTCCCGAAATTGAAAGCGGGCGGCGGGACCCATATGGTTCTTCTCATTTGACAAAGTAAAAAAATTATGGTATAATATTTAAAAAAAGCATTTTTAATCCCGCACATTAAAATCTGGACGAATTTGCCTTTTTTCAACCCTGACGAAAAAATATTCGTCAGACCATTTTTGATTAAACTGGAGGTTATTACAAGTACTGTATCGCATCACCTTTCGACTGCTGCCAGACAAAAAAATCGACAGGTTGACTTTTAATAAAAATTATGATATAATATTTAAAAAAGGTATTTTATTTTCGCCAACAAAAGAAGAATAGATATAAATGCGGCGGGCAGCAGGACCAGTTCCATTATGCATACTGCAAGACCATATGCTGCATTAGACCTCGGTCTCCGCACTTTATTGAAATTTATAAAAAATTATATTATAATATATATATAAGATAAATAAAGAATTATAAGAGAGGTATGTTTATGATTAATAATGATATTGAGAGAATGTTAGAAAATGGTAGTACACCAGAGAGCATTTATCAGGAGGCTCTTAGAATTGTAGAGGCAAAGAACGCCGCAAAGGCTAAGATGAAGAAGAATATTGATGATGCTAGAGACAATGCTATTAAGGCTTTCTTAAAGTATGTTGAGACTCTTACAGGTGAAAAGGTGAGTGTTTCAGAAGTTGAGAGATTGAAGCGCGGGTTCGCGGAGATTGAAAAGGAACTTGAGTCAATGGTGGGACTTAAGACAGAACCTTTTAAGCCTTTAAAGAATGATAAGCAAAAAGAGCAGGATGCGATTCAGAAGTTCCTTAAGGATATTGGGGCACTATAAGACGCGGTTATGCGAGCTTAGGACTATGGAGAAATCCATAGTCCTTTTTTTATGCAGAAAAATATGTGGACGGTGACGATTAGGATGAAAATAAAGGGTGATGGGACTGGTCCAGGGGCACCACTACTACTCAGTTATACACCACTACTACTCAGTTATACACCACTACTACTCAGTTAGGCACTACTCAGTTAGGCACTTCTACTACTCAGTTATACACCCCCCCACCCAGTTTATACCACCTACAGAGCATATAGATAAAATATAGATAAAATATAGGGTATATAGATGAAATACACCACGCACTATTATACTATTATTCTTTAATTTTCACTATTGCATTCTCAAATATTCTACCAGTAAATAACCAATCCCATTTGTTATCTTCTATATCACATTCCTTCACTGGATGTAAACAATAATCACTCCCCCAATGATACACAGGCTTATTATATTTCTTACAATAATGCCCTTTCTTATTACCCATCTCCCGCTGTTCATCTTCAGTTATATTAAGATATTCACATCTATTACAATCCATTACTATCTCCTTTCCGTAGTATCTATAAATTCAACAATAGGGTTAGTATTATATTTTAAATACTTCTCACATGCGAGGCTTTTCCATATTGTTTCTTGGCAATTAAATCCTAACCCTTTACAATACATACAAGTTTTAGGTAAGTTTAATTTTTCTACTATCTTTTTTCTTTCTTTATCATACTCTCTCATTTTTATACCCCCCATTTCAAAATTATACCTCCCATTAATCCTTCCTACCCCCCATTTCAATTCCTATAAGAGATGAAACTCCCCGAAGGGGAGATTCATCTCGCACTATTACGTATTAAAACTATTAGGATAAAAAACTATTAGGTTC
>Ga0326512_10001247_pt1 | contig 20101 bp, 27 predicted proteins | sample 1_2617_0518_D_FD_203652 | JGI IMG/M metagenome (GOLD analysis project Ga0326512, IMG submission 203652) | Bovine rumen microbial communities from UC Davis, California, United States - 1_2617_0518 | ecosystem: Host-associated > Mammals > Digestive system > Stomach > Rumen | place: USA... | reverse complement strand
AATGTTTCAACAGGATTAGATTCATTTATAACAAACAACATTCCTTCATCTTTTGGTAAAGATTTAAAATGTTGTAATCCTTGTTTTTTCTACTCTTCAGACTTAGCTATAAATATATCATATTCTTGTCCACCAAGTTTTATACTTCCAATATTTTTTGATTTTCTTGCTTCCATAAATCATCAATTTAACTTGTTAATGTAAAGGTAATTTCTTTATCTTCTAATATCCAATATTGATCACTATCAGCTGCATGCTAATTTCCATTTGAATCTGTAATTGTAACTTTAATATCAACTCCTCCATATCCATCCATATCCTTTGATATTCCTATAGTAGTAAATTCTGATTTTCCTATCTATACATTTATATATTCATCAAATAAAACAGTCCAACTTGAAAGAACTCCCCACGACCACTCTACTTTTATACGAGTAGCATAGGATCCTACTCCTGATATATCTCCTGAATTTATTTTTATTTTAAGAGGAATTTTTACATTTAATGTGTAACTAATAGAGGCACTTTTATAATTAGTAGTTTCTGCACAAGTTGCTGTTATAGTACAACTTCCTTTAGATACTGCTGTAATAGTAGATTCACTAACTGATGCAACTTCTGTGGAATTAGAAGAATATGAAACAGAAGCACCATTTGATGCACTAGCTGAGACTGTACTAGAATCCCCTTTTACCATGTTCTAAGGCTATGAACTCCATGATAATGATGGAGTAGCTTTATCAATAGTGGTTGATACGCTGCCCCATGGACTTGAAGAGCTACCTCTTGCAGTATAATTTGTACTAGCATCCATGTAATAATATACAGTATAAGTACCTGGAACGTTAGTTGCTGGTTTAAAATCTTTCCACGAACCATCTGTGCCTAGCCTATAATGCATTGTGCCAGTATTACCACTTACCAAAATAAGATCATAAGCTACACCAGGATTAAATACTAATCCTGTTCTACCAGAAACACTAGCACTTCCAGTAGCTTTATCCATTTTTACTGTCACAGTATTGGACCATGGAGAAGCATTATAATTACTATTTCCTGTCCAACGTGCTCTAGTAGTATGTGATCCTATCGAAGTTTGTGATTGAGCACTTTCCCATTCAATAGAACCCTATCCTCCTCCACCACTTGCCGTGGCAGTAGCAGTTGTTGGATATGTTGTTGTAGCACCAGTAACAGTAGGAGCATTTTGTGAAGCTTTATTCATTGTCAGTGTCACAGAATTAGACCAACTTGATGCATTATAATTGCTATTGCCACTCCAACGAGCCTGTGTACTCTTTGAGCCTACACTTGTCTGTGTATTTCCATTACTCCATTCGATAGAACCTTGCCCTCCTCCACCAGATGCTGATGCAGTTGCTGTAGTTGAATATGTAGTTGTAGCTCCATAAGCAGTAGGAGCTAACTAATTAGCTTTAACAATAGAAAGAGTAACTTCATTAGAATAAGAAGATGGGTTATAATTACTATTTCCACTCCATCTTGCTTTAGTTGTCTTACTACTTCCAGCGTTGCCTGTTAAAGTATTACCATTACTCCATTCTATGGATCCTTGACTTCCACCACCACTAGTAGTTGCAGTTGCAGTATTTCCATAAGCAACAGAAGCTCCATAAGCAGTTGGGGCCGATTGATTAGCTTTATTAATAGTAAATGTTCCACTTTTAGTATCACAATAATTGCCTATACCTTTAACAGTTACTGTATAATTTCCTGCAACAATTCCTCCAGCATTTTCTATAATAGAATAATCAACATTCTTAGTTAAAGTAACTCCATTTAATGTTACAGTAATACTTTGAGCAGCCTAATTACTTCCATTATATGTAGTTGAAGCACATGTTACTACAGCATTTTCAAGAGATATTAAAGGATATACTTTATGAGTTCCTAAATATGCTGATATGTCAGTATCAGATCCTTCATTTACATAATTTACTGCTATATATCCTAATCTAAAATTACTTCTTGTTGCCATAGTTAATCATTTATTATATATAATGTATTAGCATCTTTAGTTTGTAAAGCAGTATATGCTTGAGAAGTTATTTTCTATAATTTCATTCCTCCTAAAGCAGTTTCTAAAGCAGTAATTCTTCCATTTAAACTTTGTCCTGCAGAACCTTCATAAGCTGTACCAGCAGTAGTACCTAATATTAAACTACTTGTACCAGCTCCTATATTAGCTCTAGCATTACTTTTTTCAGTACTATTTAATCCTTGATTTGCTTCAGTACTTACTGCTTTAAAGTTTCCTACTTTTCCTAATCCTACATCTCCTTGAGTCACTTCAATATTTCCTGATAAAGCATGGTTATTAACAGTAGTAGTTTTATCTACTTTTGTAGCTAATAAATCCAATAGTTCTAAATATGTAGGCAAATTACTTAGTTTAACAACTAATTCATTTGTAATTGCAGAATTAATAGCTTTCCATTGAATATTAGTATAACCAGAATTATTTAAAGTATATTCATATGACCAATGTGAACCGTTAAACTTATATTTATCTACTTTAGCAATTTCAGTAGGATTTTCTACAGAAGTAGGAATCTACACATAAGCATAATCATTATTATCTGCAAATGATATAACATTTGATAATGCTTCTGCTATTTGCTATTGTGTAGCATTTAAAGTTAATGAAAGATCACTTACTAAATTATGTGAATCATGATAAGTAGCAGAATTTGTAGAAATAGAAGAATTTACATATTGTTTATCTGCTAATTGATTTTCAGGACTGGCTTGTTCTGGAATCTTAGAATTAATAAGATTAATTAAACCCTATAATACATTATCAGCATTTCTTCTATTTAATTCTTCAATATTAATATTTTCTTGTAAAGTATTATCAGAATTTATTCGGTTTTGTTTTTCTGTATTTATATTCTGTTGGAGAGTATTGTCAGCATTTTTACGAGATTCTATTTCACTATTAAGATTTCGTGTAAGAACATTTTCAGCGGCTTTAGCACGATATTCTTCATTATTACTTAGATGTATATAATCTGCTATATAATCATCTAACTAAGAACTTGAGTTATTTATAAAATTTAATAAATCTCTTTCAGTAATTTGTGCTCTTTCTTTTTCTGATTCAATAAGTCTTTGTAATTCAGATTCAGTTCCCTTAGCTCTTGAAGTTTCCTAATTAATTAAATCATTAAGATTATTTTCCGCTTCCTAAGCTCTATTTTTTTCCTATAATTCCGCCTATTCTGCCCTATTTTTTTCTTGTAATAATGCTTCTTCACATCTATTTCTTTCTTGTGATAATGCTTCCTCATATCTGTTTCTCTCTTGTGTAATGGCATCATTAGTATTCTAACTTTCCTATTGAACATTTTCATTAATCTAATTATTTTCTTCTTTTAAAGAAGTTTCTTGTTCTAATGCTCTATTTTTTTCTTGTTCAATTTTTTCATTACACTAAGCTATTTCAGATTGAATTAACTATTCAAGATTTCTTTCAATTTCACTTAATTCTTTAGCTAAATTACTTACACGTCTACTTAAACAAAGAATAGCATTTCCTACGTTTCCATCATTTGATGGTCTACACTTATTAACTTTAATTGGTTGTTCTTTCATATCTATTCCTAAATTTTATCAATTAAACCTGTTCTATCATCTGTATTAGTTAGTAATTCTTTAGCTAATCTTTTTCCAACTTTTATTGCAATAGCATCTTTATCTGAATTTTCTTCATTATATTTTTTCATATTTTCTTCTAAGAAATCTGTTAACTCTTTATTAAAAATAACCTCGTTCTTTTCGATTTCAGCTTGTTGTTCTCCATTATTATCAACTACAGGAATACCTTTAGAAGTGAAATCTTCTCCAGCACCCTCCATATTATTCTTTCGAGCGTGAAGGGCACCTTCAGGGATGACATTCATTTGTCCTCCTTGTTTAAAGCTATCAATTATTCCACCATTCTCATTTTTACCTGGAGTATGATTCAAAGGAGCAGCCATTCCATCTCCATTAAGATATAAGTCTTGTCCATTTCTTCTACCTATAGGAACTCTTCCAGCTCTTTGATCATCACTTATAGAATCTACTTCTATATAATCATCCCATATAGTTTTAATTTTTATTTTCTTTTTTCCTCCAGATTTAAATTCTTCGATTAAATCTCCACTCTATTCCTTCTAAATGTTGATTTGTTCCTAGTCCAGGGTATTTTCTTTTTGTGAATTTTTAGTATATGTCCAGCAATCTTTTTCTTTATTAAATTTTCTAATATATCCACCATGCTTTAATTCTTTAACAAATGGTATAACATCATTGTCCCACACTCTAATATCTTTTGCTACAGTTTCATTATCTTCTCCTTTATTAAGATACTCATATTCGTCAGTATCTTCGTTATATCCAATAGATGGAAGTTTATATGTTTCTTCGTCTATAGGTTGAATCAATCCTTCCCATAAAGCATGTTTATAATCTTTTGGAGAACCATAAGCTTTCCAAGCAGCTTCTAAACGATAGTTATCATCTATCTTTAATTCTTTAGGAAGAGATTTTTTAAATTCATCAAAAGGATCTCCAACAACTTTTGATTTGTTGGAGATTTCCTTTGATTTATTAATTATATTTTTTAATCTACTACGCTACATAATATCATTTGTTTATTATCAATTAATGCTGCACCAGATAATAGTCTCATTCCTATATTATGGTTAGTTGCATTATTAAGTATCTTCATTCCGTATTTACCTCTAGCTACTGGAGACCATCCTCCTTGAATATCTTGAGCATATCTTTGATTATTTATAGAAGACATTGCTTGACTTCTAATATTTTGTAATTCATTCTAATCTGCCATAGCTAATACCTAATCCCAAGCTCTATTAGCAAAGTTTATATTACTCTAAGCTTCACGACGAGCTCCCTAACTAAATAAACCATAAGTTTTTCCAGCCTCTTCTCTAGCCTAATCAAATTTATCTTGTAAATTACCAAAAGCATTTCCCATAAAGGATTTAGTTTTTTCAGAGTTTTGCCAAGATTGATTGTTAAAAGTACCAGTAGTACTAGCTCCCCACATATTTAACCATTTAACAGGAGCAGGCATAAAAGCAGAACCAAGTATAGCGTCTTGAACTGTCATTCCATCTGTAGAACCAAATAAATTAGAAAGACCTTTATTTAAAGCAAGTGCTCCAGAAATTACTTGTCCAGCTCCTGGAATAAAATTAACTCCAGCTGTTATAGCATCATAAGCTGTATCAGCAATCTAGGTAATATTTCCATATTTACCTCCGTATTCTTTAGAGGGTCCAATAGCTGCTCCCAATGCAGTACCTGCTACAGTCATTCCTAAACCTGCTAAATTAGCTACCCCAACCATTTTAGCTGCTTTCATAGCATCAGTTGCTTTTCCTATTTTGTTAGCAGCATTAAAAGCTTTAATGGCATTTATAGATGAAGTCAAAGAATTTGAAGCAGTTCCAGTTTTAATTAAATTTCCTAAAGCTTGTCCTCCAACAGCACCTAATCCTGTAGCTACTCCTTGACCTATACCTCTAGCTAATTTAGAGTCTCCTAAAGCAGAAGTAATTCCTTTTCCGATATAATTAGCAGCTAATCCAGCTCCAGCCCCAGCTACAGAGGAACCAACATTTTTACCTAATCCTTGAGTTAAAGAAGTACCTTTAATAATGTTATTAGCCATTGTATCAGTAGCAGAAGTTACTCCTTGACTAAATATAGTTCCCATTCCTCTACCAAATTCAGAATCACCAAATATTCTATTAGCAGCCAAATCTGATAATGTTGAGCCAACAGCATTAATTCCTGCTGCAGACATTTGATTAGCAAAAGATGGTTGAGGTGTTACAGTTCCTCCAGTATTTCCCTAAGTATTTTTGTTATTTTTTAATGTTGAAGTATATTTAAGATTATTTTCTAAATTACTTCTAGTATCATTATTTTTAGGAAAATATTCAATATTTGAATTATTATTAAGAGTAGATTGTATAGCCTGTTGCCACTAAGGACTTCCAGCTAACTCAGCAGATATGGGAGGTGTTACATTAGTTAGTTGATATTTTAATGCTATTTTACTCAATCCTTCATTAATTACTGCCATGATTAACTATAACTTATATTATATAAAGTAACTAAACTGTGAATTACAGCTAAGTTCTTTCCACTATATCTAACTCTAATCTTTATCCATTTATCTCTAATCCTAGCTTCTTTTCTATGTGTCCAAGAATTTATATTTACACTAGAATATCCATAATTAGTATAAATATTTGGAATAATATCCTAACTTACTAAAGATGTTTGTAAATCACTTGGAACATTGCTAGAATTTACTATTATAGGAGGTAATACTAATTTGCCTTTTTCAGGTAAATAGCTTTCCCAATCATGTCCTAAAATATCATTAGAGTCTAATCCAGAATGGTCTACTCTAAATCTATTTTTAGCATATAAAATAGCCCAATCTTCTTCATTACATTGATTAAATATTATAGAAGGAATTTGTATATTCCATTTTCCTTCTTTGTAACGAGAATTTCCTCTAAGTCTTCCAACTAAATCTATAGGATTATTTTTAATATGAGTTACCACATTAAATTGATTTAAATCTCTATACCATTTAATTTCGGAACCAGATAAATTTTTAAAGTCATAATTAGTAGTTACTCCATCTAACATTTCTCTATATTTATGATATATTTCATTATATGTATCAATTCTTTCATAATATAAAGGAAATATTGTAGATTTTTGTTGTTGAACTAAACTTTGACTTTCTATTGGATATACTCTATCAAATTTATTATATTGATCAGTATATTGAGTAGAATCAATTAACCTTTCTTCATTTTGACGTTTAGGATTTCCTCTATAATATTGTTCATTAGTATATTTATCAGCTACTACATCTGTATAATATCTATCAAATAACATATCAGAACCCATATTCTAGAACAATTCTTTAGTAGATTCTTGTCTAAAATACATTGTTCGCTTATCAGAAGAAAAATCATAATTATCTCCTTCTATTTCAAAATGGAAAGATTCTGGTTCAGCTTTATTTGATATAATTACTAAATTACTAAATATTTTTTGTTGAGCAATATTATCATTTACAACAAACTCAAATTCAAATGGATGATATTGTCCATACCAATAAGTAGGATATAAATTTTCTGCAACATTAAATATTCCAGCCTATCCATGTAAATAAAAATCAGTAGTTAACCCAGCTCTTTTCTTTTCATCAGAAGTTAATAATGGATTATTAACAATTGAAGATAAAGTCAAGGCTATAATTTCTGTAGACATATTTGAAGAAGCAGTTGTTTCAGCAGTAATACTACTTAAATTAACAATAGAAGGAGTAACGTATAATAATATTACTTTCTATTTCTAGAATCTTTCTATTAATTCTTCTTTAGTAACTTCTGCTTTTAACTGATTTCCAAATATACTAAATAATTTATGATTTCCCCAATGATCTTTTTCTAATGTAAATGAAACCTAATTAAATATATACTAACCTTTTCCATTATCAAAACTTTCACAATCCGTTGATTTTGTACTTGTTGTACCATCAGGATTTATTACAGTATAAGAAACATTAAAGGATTTCGTTTTAGTAATATAATATAATTGTGGTAATGGTAACTAATTTAAATTTGAATTTGAATCATCAATAACAGGACCATCCACAAGTACTCCAATATTTTCTGGAATAGAATAATTACATTTAGCTAATAATGAAAGTTGTTTAGAAGTGTTTCTATCAAATGTAAAGAATTTAGTATCAATATTAGCGGAATAAGAAGGAACCCAACTATAGAAAGTTATAAAAGATCCAAGTAATTCATTATAACATAAATTCCATACTTTTTCTTCATCCTAGAATACATCATCATAGAATGTAAACATTACATCTTTCTTATTATTATTATAGTGTGTTTTAACATTTCTAAGACCTACTGTTGGATATAATTCTCTTTCACCTAAAGTAATATTATCAATTAAGAATTTATTAACTTTAAAATCTGAAAGAATTTCTATTTCCTATCCTTTAACTCTCCAAATCTTTTTAGCTATTGTATCTACGCCATAAACATATCCTGCTTCTGATTTAACTACTGACTCTGGCCATTGAGTACCATAAGTATCGGTAATAATAGTTAATTCTTCAGGAAGAACATTTTTAGTATTAATAAATACAGGTTCTCCATCTCCATTTCCAGCAAGAATTCTTTCATTTATTACGGCTACTCCAATACCATGTTCAAATATTATAAGAATATAACCTTCAAATCCAATAAGTTTTTGAATTGAACCATATTCTTGAGAATAATCTCTAAAGTATGTAGATAATGAAGTTCTATAATTATTTTTAAATGAATCTTGAATAGCAATAGCAGAATATTGAATTCTATTTGAGAATGTATCTTTTATATAATTAATATCTTGTAAAGCAAAATAATGTTTAAAACCTAGTGTAGCTCTATAAGCATCATTAAATAATGTAGAATCAGGTAATTTATTTTCACCTCTCTAAAGTAACTAACTTTTTGGATAAAAACTTCTAGCACTTCCCATTAAGGATTCTTCAGCTACATAAGAATGATCTACTGAACGAAGAGCATAGTTCATAGCACTTCTTATTTTAAAAGTAATCCAACTACCTATTTGTACTGCATTTACATCAGATCTTGATATTCTTTCCCATTTCTCTGAATTAGTTACATCATAGTTATCTTTCCAAGTATTATTATCTATAATACCATCATTATTAGGAAGAGAAGGATCATTAAAATTTCTACTCATTCTATGAGTATATTGATTAATATAACAATCTCCTCTCCAACATACATACTCTGTATCTTCATCAGAAAGATTATATCTATCACTTATAGAATAAAATGGCTCTGAAGCATTCATTCTTGTCTAGAATTCATTTTTAGTACTTATAGGAGAATCCTAATAAATATTATACAAGCAACCTGTTTCTAATTCTCCTGAATTACTATATATAGCTAAATAAGGAGAATAACTACCTCTTACTAGATTATATGATTTATTTATTTTATCATAATCTTCATCTCCAGCATTATAAGTTCCATTATCTACTTCAGCATATTTAAATCTAAAAGCTTCTTCTGTAGCTCCTACATTTAATCTATAAACTTTATTCTATATAGCAACAGTATCTACATTTTCAGTAACTGTACATATAGTAACTTTTTTATATCCTTCTGAAATGTTATAAACAGTTCCATTAGCTTCATTAAAAAATCTATCTTTTCTTACTAGCTAAGAATTAGAAGAACTTATTTTCTATAATTTAAATTTACCTCCATTAAATATTTGATTATAATAAGGTTGATTTAAAGAAAAATCAGGACATATTCCTGCAAATGCTACTGTGCTTATAGATTTATCAACATCTGTATTAGATTTATGTTTATATTTATATAACCTTGAAGTATAATCATGTCTTAATACTCCATCATTTCCAATAAAACACTCTGTATAATAGTCTTTATTAGTTCCTGTTCCCGTTTCTAAAACAGGAGCTTCTATAGTTTCATCTATACTTAGTAAATAACACTAAGCTAGAATATTTGGAATACATTTTTGTCTTACAAAGAAAAGTCCTCTAATTCCTAAATCTTCTCTAAGATATTTAGTTACTTTTCCAGGAACTTTAAATTTTACTGAAAATATAGTACTATCTGTATAACCAGCAGTCGGATTATAATAGAACTAACAAACACCTTTGGCATTTACATTACTTCCCTATATAGTATAATTAGAATCATCTCTTTTAACCCATCCAAAATCATCAACTTTAATATAATTACGAGTTAAAAAATATTCATTAGAATTATAAATATCAGCACATTCATCTAATCCAGGCTTCTTTAATCCTAAAGAATTGTCTTCCTCTAAAATTCCTCCCAAAGTATTATAAACATTAGAAAGAGTTCCATTCTAATATATAAATACTACTCCAAATCTATAGTATTCTTGATTAAAATATCCAGTTTTATTATATATATTTAATGAATTATAGTATGCAAAATCTCCTTGTTCTGCTCCATACTATTCATTAAGTGTATCAAAATTTTTAACTACATTTAATTGAGGAACTATTCTTAAAGCAATATCAGATAATTCTTTATAATTATCAGTATTTTTAACAATATTTCCAAAGAATAACATATTTTTACATTGAGCTTGAGTTAATATGTTATTAGGATTAAATCTAGAAATATTTAATATATTAGCATCGATTTCCTCAGTATTTTCGTATCCACTTATTTGTAAATATAAAGTATTAGAATTTATAGGAAATCTTTTAAAAATCTTTTTACATTCACTTACTCTATTTTGCTAATAATCGGCAAAATATCTAACATAATATATTCTTAAATAATTATAAGATTTATCAATATTACTTAATTTTAATTGTATTCCTTTATTAGTAACTTGATTTTTAATACCTCCATCCATTGAACGAGGATCACAATCATTACCAATAAATACTGGAATTACTCCAGTTTCTGCAACTATATCTGATTCATTATCATCAGCATCACAGTATGTAAAATAAAAACAATACTAACCTACAGGTAATACTCCTTTTACATAACCCATGTATGTAATTAATGGATTATATTCATACTAAAAATAAAGAGAAGTATCTTTATCAAAAGTTTTTGAATTATATATATTTGTATCGTTTTCTCCAATTCTATCTACTATTTCATAAGTATCTTTTTCTCTTACAGAAAATCTAGAATTTATTAATCTAGGTATATTTTTATCATCATTTAGGATAAGATTAACAGATCCATCATAAGAAGGCTAAACTTCAATATCAACTGGATGATCTAAATCAAAGTTTAACTAATCTGTATCTAAATCTACTAATGATCCAGCTTTAGCCCATAAAGTTCCAGATTCTGCACTTTTATAATTTCCATTAGGAATTATTCTGCCTCTTTTATCAATCCATTTATTGTTTTTCTTATTAAGAATTTCTCCATTTTTTATATTTACAGCTTTGTTAGCTGGAACAATATATTTATCGTCAATTAAATATAAATCAGTATCAGTTTGATAATTAAAAAAGGGATTATATTCGTAGGCTAAATTTCCTTTTTGTCTAAGAGTATTTAAATATACTTCAAACTTTTTACTAAAATTTGTCATACAGGAACTACTACGTTTAATAAATTATATGTAAGCCTTGTGTATGAATCTTCATCGTTTCCATCAGTTACTTGACATCTATCTTCTACAGAGGATTTTCTATTAATATTATATAATAACCTATTCATTCCTCCTTCTCTTGTTTTATTAACAGAATCTATATAAAAATCGTTGTTGTTAATTCTATCTAATTTTCCACCATTTAAACAATATACATAACTAGGATTTAAAGGTCTTCCTAAGGAATCATGCTATAATCCCTAAGCAGAGCCCCATCCTATAAATATATTAGATATATTTTCTGAATCTATTCTATTTATATTATCATAAAATTTTTCTGAAGATTTTAGATTAAATTCTATTGTATCAGAAGAAAAATCTAGATCATTTGATACTGAAAACCATAAATTACCACATTTATAGGAACTATTAGGATTACAATTAGTTACTATATTATTAACAGAATAATTACTCTAAAATTTATAACTTATAGTATATGTTATAGGAATATCATATCTATCATAATATATATAATTTTCTTTCGGAGCATACATGAAATTATTTTCAGAATACTCATCGTACATACAATATACTAATTCTTTATTTCCGAGCTAAGATATTATAAAATCTTTAAATGGTTGTTCTCTTTTATATAAACTTCTAAAACAAGCCCATTCACCATTAGGCATTTTCCACCAAGCTCTAGTAAACGCTGCTCCATTTTTTCCACTATATCCATATCCAGCATTTGCTGAAGGTATATACTTATTTCCTTCACAAAAATAATATAAAAATATTTTATCAGAATCTTTTACAGAATCATTAAAAATCTAAAATATACTACCTAAATAATCACTAATATTCCAATTAGCATCATTATATTTATCATCTTCAGTAATATCGCTATGTATTTCATGTACACGATACCAATTGGTTTTTAGATCATCATCACCAGGTAAGTCTCCTTTGTCACTATTTTGATTTACAGCTACATCTATAAAGTGTCCATCTTGACCTCCAGTTATATCATCAAAATTTATTATAACTCCTCCGTAGTAACCGGAAGAAGGTAACACATGAGAAGAATCTAATATTTTAGAGAATCTATCAAAACCATTAGTAATATTATCAATAGTTTCTCCAACTGCCTTAAATACATCATAATATTTTATTTCTCCACCTATATTTATTCTTCTTCCAGAATTTCTTTCTTGTGTAATACTTAAAGATGGTTCTAATAATGTAGAATCTTCCAAATTTTGCTATGGATTAATACCATTAGACACCCCTAAATTAATTCCTTCAGTAGTTGTTAATTGATTTCTCAAGATATTACTATAATTGCTTGAACTTACTTTCTAATCACCTATAGAAATTAAGGATATATTATTAATTTCTACTTTATTTTTTCTATCGGAAGGAATTTCAATATAATTTGGATACAAATTATCATTTTTGATAGAGAGTGTAGGATTAGTTGATACATTTACAGTATATGTATGTTTACACTAATAACTTATTGACTATTGTTTATTAGTTATTAATGATCCTTCCATTTCTTGTGATTCTCTACTTTGATTTTTTATTTCAGATTTTCCTTCCAGTCTAATAATCATTTTATCTGCAAATAAAGTACTTGCATTATTACAGAAATCTGAAACTCCATCTTTTCCATTATAAAATTCATTAAATAATTCTGTTGTTAAAAACCATCTAGTTATACTATAATTAGGAATAGTAATAGTCTATCCAATTGCTCCTGTTTTATTGTCTTGTATTTTATAAGTAGCTTGAACTGTATAAGTTCTTTTAGGAGATAATCCTATTTCATCCCATCCAAAACTAATAGTTTGTTTACCATTATATATTGGAAGTGCTGGAGCTTCTCCAGACTATGTGGGATAATAATAATAATTATTAGTATTAAGTTCTCTAAATATAAATCTTAAATCAATAAAAGATTTTCCATATTCAGGATAAGCATTAAATGCAAAAGTTAATAAAGATGTTTTATTTCCAGAATCATTATAAAATCTCCATCCATTAAATTTTAGCTAACCACTACCTAATAATGCTAAATCAACAGAACCTTTAACAGATAATCCTTTTAAATATACTCCAGAATTATCAATATCTGCTTTTACACCTAATACATAATTAAATATTGTTCCTTTATTTCCTGTTATATGTTCATATTTTTTAACAATTTTTACTGTATAAGTATTATTATTTGGATTATAAACACTTTTTTCTATTTGAGTATTGACTGGAGATTTGCCTATTAAATCAAATCCAAAATTACTGTTTGGAGTACCTTCATCAAATGTTCCATAATTTTCATTAGAATTATTCTCATAAGAATTAGTATTAATTGTAATAGTTGCTCCATCAGGACAATTATATGTTAAATATCCTTCTATCCATAAAGTAGCTTCTCCGCCATCATAAATACCATATATATTATAATTAAAGTTTTCTATATGATTTATTGTTGCTTTTAGATATAAAGGTCCAACTAATTTAAAAGAATAAGTATTTGCAGCTATTTTCTAACGTTCTTTTATAAGTTTCGCATCTTCAATAGTTTCTTCAAAAAATGTATTTGTAAAAGCATCAGATATAAAGTATCCATCATTAAATTTATAAACCTCAGAAACATCTGATGTATAATTTACAGGTTTCCAACCTTGATTATTTATATTTTTCCATCTACAAAGAGTTTTTGTAATATCTACAAATTCATTTTGTGAATTTAATACACCTAATTGTAATGTATATTTTCTATTCTTAGGAGTATATGCTTTATTAGGAAATCTACTATCAACATTATTATAATTGGTTAATAAATTAGATAATTCAGATAATCCTTCAGAATATACTGCAAATTTGTCACCTGCTCTAAGAGTTAAATCTTTAGTTAGAGGTAACATAAAAGAATCTGATTTTAAAACATTTAAATCTAAATCATCATCTCTTTCAACATTAGATCCACTGGTAAAACTTTGAAAATTAAATATAGGAGCTTCTCCAGTAGTATTACTACTTAATTTCTTTTGTGGAGATGGAAAACTTCCTATTTGAGATTTATTAGTAATGGGATTATAAGAAGCCACATAAATAATTCCACCATATTCTTTCATTCCTACAGGCTCATATCCAGGTGGAAGAAAAGCTTTATCAACTCTCCTATTTCCCATATCATTTTGTAATATTACTTCATTGCCGTTCATAGTAATTAAAGTACCGTTCAAACAGTCCGTTAGAGTATCATTACTCTAGACCATAGGATGGGTATCGAGCTATAAACCTTTATTAAACTAATTAGTAGCTTGTTCCATATTACTATTGTATATATTTAAATTTATTTTCTGATGTAAGAATATCTTTCATCTATAAAGGATCTCGAACTATAATAAGTTCGGCATTTTGAGTTTTAATTTCTTTATAATATTTGGTCATCCATCCTGTCTTCTATTCATTTAATCTGAATATATAAGGAGCACTGGATTCTTTAACTTTTAATTCTTCTAATAATTTAAAAAGAAAAACATCTTTAAACACTTTGTTTTTCTTTCTACTTTGAGACAAATAGTCTAAATACTAAGATTCAGATCTGGTGAAATAATAATAACCATCCCATTTGGATTTAGTTCTCTTAAACATATAGGCTATCCTTTTAGATAGTTTATAACAGTAATTTTTAAATACTGCTAAACCACTAGAAGGAATTGTTCCTATAAACATAAATTCTTTATTAGTCATCATAGATACATCATTTCCAGCTCTTACATACTAAAGTATCATTTTCCAGCCATAAACTAAAATTCTTTTTACTTCCTCTCTAGTTAATTCTGGAAATTTTTCATGAACAGCATCAACATAGTCATTAATCTTTGTTATTTTCATTTAACAATATATTTTTCCTTCATTAGTATATTTAGTAAGTTTATCTCTTAAGTATTTATTTACATAAATAGGATATTTCTTTCTATGTAATAAATTATCAGATTTTCCATGTATATATAAATACATCTAATATCCTGTAAATAAAGACTCCAAGAAATCTACATTCTTAAATTTTCCGTTCTTTCTAACTTTTTCAAATTCTGAACCTGTAATAGCTTCCATATGAATTTCTCCTCCCTAATAACCTACTCCTTGTATTTTAAAAGTAACATTATTTTCAATTACATCATTAAGTATTAATTGAACCCCCTCTCTAAATACCTACTTAACTTTCTAACGTTGTTTGGCTCTTTGAGTATATTTTTTTATTAGAGTTTTGCATTTTTCATATGGAAACCTTACAAATATATCATTTAAATTACAGGCCCATCCTATAGCAAAATGCTTCATATTATCTTAATATTTTATATCCTTTGCTAAAACGTTTTCTATCCCAAGAAGTACTTACTTCTAAAATCTAATCAAAATCGTTTTGAGATAAATGTTTTACTCTAGCTTGATCACATTGTTTATTCCAACGAGCCTCTAACATTTGAGATAACTTAATTTTATCTCCATTATTTGTTTTTAGTCCTTCTTTAAAGTTTACAACATATGCAATATAAGTAGCAATAGCTAAAGCCTCTTTATCTGTTATTTCTGGTAAGCCTTCTTCATCAAATAAAATACCTTTATAAAGAATATTTACTTTTCCATAATTATGAGTAAAATATAATTTATCTTTTACCTATTCATATTTTAAAACTTTTCCAGACATATAATAGGATCCTTGGTATTGTTTAGCAGCTTCTATATAATTTTCAACAAAGATTGTAGTAATATCTCCAAAATCTGTTTTATTTGTTTCAGAGTTCCAATCTTCATAAGAAGTTGTTACTAATTCAATACAGCTTTCTCCATTAAAATCTAAAGCATTACAAGGTAAAGTTACAGAATTATCAGTAGGATCAATTTGAGCAGTATATCTATATAATTTTCTAGTTCTGTTTCCAATTAATTCCCAAGCAATAAGACCATATTCCTCTATATCTGCATCATCCAAATTAATTCCGTACATCATATCAAGAAGTACATTAACATAATGAAAATTCTACATAATTATCCAGCAGCGTATTTCTAATCATTTGGAAGGATAGGTGCAGCATATTGTCTATAATATTTTAATTTCTGTTGAGTAAGTCTATCCTTTATAACAATATCTAAATAATTCATATTATTATCCATCTAAGTAACTCTATCTTGAGGAAGAGCTTCATCTTCACAATTACATTGAAATTCTTCTAATTGTCTAGGATCTTTAAATATAGCTACTATTGAAACTTGTTTAATTAAAGGTGCTCCAAATATATAACAATCTAATAACCCTTCATTATTAGGAGTTACATCTATAAAAACCCAAGGTTTATCCTTTCCCCTTTTACGATATTTCTAAATGGACTTTATTCTATCTATATTCTGTGTGTACATTAAAAATGGATGTTCTTTATCAGAAGAGCCTAAATATTTTACAGAATTTCCTAATCCAAAATCCAATAATATTTGAGGTATTTGAAAATGAGCTGTAGGAGTTCCACAAACATGGCCTTTACATTTACATTTATCTAATGTTTCACAATCTACAGGAATACAATTTATAGAAGCTACTAGATCATCTACAGGTAGTATTCCTTTTAACATGTATTCTTTAATAACTGCTAAACGCATTTGAACAATTTCTTCTTGAAGTTGTTCTTTTGACATAGACATATTTTGGTGATAACCTCTTAATCCAGATACTACGTCATTAAATACAGCATCAGCAAGTCTTTCTATTGATGTCCAAGCCATAATAAAAAAATAAGCTAGACTAGACCAATAAGGTCCGGTCTAGCTTTAATTATTAAAAATTAAAATTAATCAACTAAACTTAAAGATGTATTATAAGGATTAGCTAATTTAGTATCAGCTGTTGTAGCAATAACAGAACCCTTAAGAGCATTAAGTTTATCATAAACAGCTTTAGCAGCAGTTCCTGCTTGAGTGTGTTTACCAGCTACATAAAGAACATGGTTAGTTACAGAAGTAGCTCTATTACCCACAACTTGTCCAGCAATACCATCTCTATCAACACACATTGTAATAATGAATTGTGTATATTCTTGTCCAACAATTGGAAGTTCATCTGCTTGTTTTGCAGGTGACCAGAATCCAGTATTAGCAGCAGTTGGAAGTCTTAAGTTATGGATAATCCAATTATAATCTCCAAATGCTTCAAGACCAGGAAGAATAGCGATTTTATCGTTTCCAACCTTAGTTTCTACACCAGCTTCATCAAGATACCATTGATCACCATTACCATCCTTAGTCTTAACTTCTCCATTAACAAGTTTATAAATTACTGGAACACCAGTTTTAATTGTAACGAAGTCACCTTGATCTGCACAGCAGTCAATAGTGTAAGCTTTAGGATCATATGCTTGAAGTTCAGCTTTCTTAATGATTTGATAACCGTTTACACAAGTAAATGTTACAGTACCTACAGCACCAGCAGCAGGAGTCTTAACTTTATCAGCTTCATCTAATGCTGCAAATTGTTCATCAGTTAAAGAAGTTCCTTTAGCAGTATTATATTCTGAAGCGTCTGCATAAAGAACTGCAGAAGTACCAGCAGAAGCAGAGAATGTTACATCAAGAATCTTTTCTTTTTCACCTGTTTGGAAAAGAATAAATTTATCAGCAATAGCTTTAACTTTCTTAGCTACTACATCAGCACTATCTGTAGCTTTTACAGGGAATTCTACATAGAAAGGCTTTCCTTTATATACTAAAGCATTAGAATAGAAAGAATCTTGACTTCCCATAGAAAGACCTAAGTAAAGAGCAATACGACCAGTTGTTTCACCTGTTGAAGGGATAACATCATTCATATCGAAAGTAACTGCTCCAAGTTGCTCTGCTGATGGGGCCTTAATTTGAATAGCAGTAATAGTAGCTGCATCAAATCTAGTGTTACCAATTCTTAATGAAGGTGTTTTACTATTTCCAATGTTATCTATTAAATTCTTTTTAGGACCTGTAGTACTAATTTGATTGTAAACAGTTTGTGTTGTAAAATTAAACATAATTTAAAAATTTTTAAAAATTAACAGTTTATCCCGCTGTGTCCGGGGTCTATTGTTGAGTTGGGTTTGCAATAGACTGACTAACTACTGGGTGAGTTTGGAGTTTTGGATCACCAATATTCTCCATAATAAGATGTACCAACTCATTTATTATCTCTTGACAAACATAATCAGGAAATTCTAATAATTGTGAAGTATCCTCTGTTTTATCAAGCTACTCTTGTGTAAGACGTATATGCTATGGAGCTTTTAAATAATCAATATAAACATCTGTTAGTTCAAAAACACTATCATCTGTTCCATATCTGATTTCAATTCTTACTTCAGAACGGTTACCATAACGTATTTCAGCTCCTCTTTCTCTTAAAGAAGCTTCTTGATTCCCATTTAATATTATAGATTCAGAATTTCCTTCTCCTTGAACAATAGGTTTACCTTTTCCATCATTTCCAAATGCCTAAGATATAGCTTGAATTGTTCTTTCGGAAAGAATACTACTTATATCAGTACCTTTTTTTGTATTTTCATTATAAGGATCTGTTGGAACTGTAGCTCTTGTAATAGTTGTTACTCCTTCATTATCAGTTGTACTAGTATCCTTCACACTATTAATATTATGTATATAATAATAAGGTTTTTTATAAGTAGGTTTATTCCAGAAATTATCTATAACTTGAGAATACATATCAGCAGTTAAACGTTTTGCAGGAGCTCTCCAAGTATCACCTGCATTGTAACATTTATAAGTCTTTTTTACTTTATAAATACATATACAATTAAGTAGATGTAAATAATCAGATGGCATAACAATTTCATAATTAGCACCATTAGCTAAACTAAGTCCTGAATAGTCGTTAACTTTTATAGGCTTTAACATAGCAGTAGCTTTAAGTACTCTTAAATCATCTGAAGTTTGCTGATTAACATCATATATATTGTAACGTTTATTGGTATAATTATTTATAGCTTTATTAGCAAAATAATTAAAATCTTCTAACATAATATTAGAAGTATTTTCTTTATTTAACTCTATTAATACGCCTTCGTATAATTCTCTTGCACTCACTATTTAAATAAATTGTGAATTATTTCTTTTCGTTATCCTTTTCTATTAAATCAGGATAGGTATCTTGCTTAATGAGTTTATATACATTAGCATGTTTTGGATCTTTTAGATATAATATGGCGGCTTCGTCGGTTGCACCTAAAACCACATTATCAGCATATGTATATACTTTATTTTTATACATAATAATATGCTTATCTCTGGCCTCCATAAACAGTAATCTAATTGCTGTATCTCCTCCAGTATAAAGACTAATAATTTTTTCAGGATCTTGCTCTGCTACCTGCAATAGATAATCTGTTACATCAGCATCAGGCATATTATCCATTCTGTGTCCAAGTAACTTAGCTCTAAGAACTCTTCCTTCATAACCTCTTTCATCATTATAAATGTAAGTTTCTGCATCGTGCTTAAGCTTTTTACGAGAAATTCTTCTTGTAGCTTCAACACCAGGTCTTACAACATATAATTCAGCAGTACCATAACGTCTAGTTTCTTTGTTATAAAGTTCTTTAACACCATAAGGTTTCATATCTCCATTAATAAGAGAATTTCCTTTATCGTCCTTAGAATAATAGTCAGGTGCAATAAAAGGATTATTTTTAATTGCTTCCCATTTAAACCTGTCACTAATATTATCTAAATCAAAAGTCATACCATCTACAACATTAATTACTGCATCTTCTCTAATAAAATAGTCTCTATTTGGATCATTTAATTCTTTTTCTGAAAGAATCATATT
>Ga0326512_10001246_pt1 | contig 20101 bp, 13 predicted proteins | sample 1_2617_0518_D_FD_203652 | JGI IMG/M metagenome (GOLD analysis project Ga0326512, IMG submission 203652) | Bovine rumen microbial communities from UC Davis, California, United States - 1_2617_0518 | ecosystem: Host-associated > Mammals > Digestive system > Stomach > Rumen | place: USA... | reverse complement strand
TACTTTCAAATATTTTTTTGTAACTTTGCCGCTGCAAAGATACATTTTTAAATTGACAAAACAAATAAAAGCCTAAAAAAATATGCTTAAAGTTTACGAATTCATTGCAAATGGCTCTGAAGATATCGAGGCATTAACCGTTGTTGACGTTCTCAAGAGAGCTGGAATTGACATTAAGACCGTTAGTATCAACGACACCGAAGCCGTAGAGTTGGCACATGGTACGAAGATGGCCTGTGACCTCGCTATTGCCGATGCTGATTTCGGCGATGCCGACATGTTGTTACTGCCTGGCGGACTCCCTGGGGCCTACAACCTCAATGAGCACTCTGTTGTAAGAGAAGCATTAACGAAGCATGCAGCGGCAGGTAAGAAATACGGTGCCATCTGTGCCGCTCCCCTTGTGTTGGGCAGTACAGGCCTCCTGCAAGGCAAGCGTGCCACCTGCTATCCAGGTTTTGAGGACCAGTTGACTGGCGCCACCTATACCGCAGAGCTCTATACCGTTGACGGCAACGTCATCACCGGTTGCGGTCCGGCAGCCACCCTACCCTATGCATACGCAATTCTCGAGATGTTGGGCGAGAAGGAGAAAGCAGACGCTTTGAGAGAAGGCATGATGTTCAATAAGCTGATACAGAATGCATAATTCTTTTAATTCATAATAATTTATTGATGGATTACGCTATCATTGTTGCCGGCGGAAAGGGCCTTCGCATGGGAGGAGAGATTCCCAAGCAGTTTATTCCCATAGCAGGAAAGCCCATCCTAATGCATACGCTTGAGAAATTCCAGCGTTTTGGCGAGAGTCTTGTTGGCGCAGGTGGACTGGAGATTATTCTGGTACTTCCCAAGGAGCAACAGGAATATTGGGCAGAGCTATGCACGAAATATTCTTTCAAGGTCCCCCACACCGTTGTTAACGGCGGCGAGACACGTTTCCACTCGGTGCAAAACGGGTTGAAAACCATTCCCGACAATGCAGAAGGCGTTGTCGGCATCCACGACGGTGTACGCCCCTTTGTGAGCCTCGACGTCATAAAGCGCTGCTATGAGGAGGCCCGCGTAAAGAAAGCCGTAATCCCCGTCATGCCTGTCACAGACACCCTTCGCGATGTCACGCAAGGTAAGAATGTCTATCGCGAGAACTATAAGATAGTGCAGACTCCGCAGACCTTCGACATACAACTGCTGAGGGCGGCCAACCAGCAACCCTATTCCGAAGCCTTCACCGATGATGCCAGCGTCGTTGAGGCCATCGGGCAGGAAGTCACTATGGTAGAGGGTAACCGTGAAAACATAAAGATAACTACTCCGTTCGACCTTAAGATTGCCGATGTCATCAATTCTTGATCAGGACATAAAATACATTGCAGGCGTAGGCCCCAGCCGTCAGCAGATGCTCAACAAGGAGTTGGGCATCATGAGTGTCGGCGACCTGATAGAGTACTACCCCTACAAGTATGTGGACCGCTCAAAGGTTTATACCATCAACGAACTGACGACCGACATGCCCTTTGTGCAGATAAGGGGGCGGATACTGTCCTACGAGACCTTCGACATGGGAATAAAGAAGAAGCGTCTCGTGGCCCATTTCTCTGACGGCACCGGCGTGATAGACCTGGTGTGGTTTTCGGGAGTGCAGTATATTATTAAATCTTATAAGGTAAACCGCGAATACATTGTCTTTGGACGTCCCGGAATCTTCAACAACCGCTTTCAGATAAGCCATCCCGACATTGATGACGTCAACAGCATGACGCTCGACGATATGGGTCTGCAGCCCCACTATCACACTACGGAGAAGATGAAGAAGGCCGGCATGACCTCGCGTAGCATTGAGCGCATCATGAAGGGCATGCTGCAGAAGTTGCCTCCGCTGCGTGAGACGCTACCCGACTTCATCGTCAGGAAGCACCACTTCATCAGCCGCGACGAAGCCATCCGCTGCATCCACTATCCCCACAACCAGTACGAGATGCAGCACGCCCGCGAGAGGCTGAAGTTCGAGGAACTCTTCTATGTGCAGCTGAATATAGTGCGCTATGTGGCGAACAACAGGAAGAAGTACAAGGGTTACCTGATGCCGAAGGTGGGGACGGCGTTCCATGAGTTCTATCACAACAACCTGCCGTTCGAGCTCACCGGTGCTCAGAAGCGTGTGATGCACGAGATACAGAAAGACATGAATACCGGACGCCAGATGAACCGCCTGATACAAGGTGATGTCGGTTCCGGTAAGACGCTGGTGGCGCTGATGGCGATGCTCATTGCCGTCGATAACGGTTTTCAGGCCGTCATGATGGCACCTACCGAGATACTTGCCGAGCAACATCTGGCCACAATACAGGAATTCATGAAGGGGATGGACGTCCGCGTGGAACTGCTGACGGGTATCGTGAAGGGCAAGAAGAGGACTGAGATTCTGGACGGCCTTGCCAACGGCGATGTGAAGATACTTGTCGGCACGCATGCCGTGATAGAAGACACCGTGGTGTTCGGCAATCTTGGCATTGCCGTAATCGACGAGCAACACCGCTTCGGTGTGGCACAGAGGGCCAAGCTATGGGGCAAGAACGACAATCCGCCCCACATTCTCGTTATGACTGCCACTCCAATCCCCCGCACCCTCGCCATGACATTGTATGGCGACCTCGACGTGAGTGTCATCGACGAACTGCCGCCTGGCCGCAAGCCAATACAGACGCTGCATAAATACGACAACCAGAAGACGAGCCTCTACGAAGGCATCCGTCGTGAAGTGGCGAAGGGACGACAGGTGTATGTGGTATATCCTTTAATAAAGGAGAGCGAGAAGATGGACCTCCAGAACCTTGAGGACGGCTTTAGGGATTTGCAGGAGGTGTTCCCCACTTACAAGATGAGCAAGGTACACGGCAAGATGAAGTCTGCCGAGAAGGAAGCCGAGATGCAAGCCTTTGTGCGTGGTGAGACGCAGATGCTGGTGGCAACGACGGTGATAGAGGTTGGCGTCAACGTACCCAATGCCAGCGTGATGGTCATCATGGAAGCCCAGCGCTTCGGTCTGTCGCAGCTCCATCAGCTCCGTGGCCGTGTAGGACGCGGTGCCGACCAGTCATACTGCATCCTCGTCAGCGGCTATGAGATATCCTCTGAAACGCGCAAACGCCTCGACATCATGTGTCAGACCAATGACGGCTTCCGCATTGCCGAGGCCGACCTGAAGCTTCGCGGCCCGGGCGACCTTGAGGGGACGCAGCAGAGCGGCATGGCCTTCGACCTGAAGATTGCCAACATCGCCACCGACGGACAGCTGGTACAGATGGCACGCGACGAGGCGCAGGAGATTATAGCGAGAGACCCTGACTGCAACCTCCCCGAGCACGCTATCCTGTGGAACCGCCTCGCAGAACTCCGGAAGTCATCCATCGACTGGGGAGCGATTAGTTAGTTGATAGTTAAAAGTTAAAAGATAAAAGTTGATAGTTTATGAAAAAGATTCTTTTTACTCTAGTGTGTGCAGCGATGGTCTGCGCTTGCGACGCACGGCACAACGCCAAGGCCAACAATCCTGAGACAACCACCACAGCCGCCAACGATGAAGACGATGCCATGATGGCGCCGGACTTCACGCTCAATGACATCTATGGCATGCCTCTGACGCTGTCGTCGTTCCGTGGCACGTACGTAGTGCTCGACTTCTGGGGCTCATGGTGCCCATGGTGCATCAAGGGCATTCCCGAGATGAAGGAATACTACAAAAAGTACAGCGGAAAGTTCGAAATTATCGGCATTGACTGCAACGACCCTATTGAGAAGTGGAAGGCCGCCGTTGCAAACTACGACCTGCCTTGGAAGCACGTCTATAACCCCAAGGGCTCACGCTTAGCACAGCAGTATGGCGTACAGGGCTACCCTACAAAAATTATCATCGACCCCCAAGGGCGTGTTGACAAAGTTGTCGTTGGCGAAGACCCTGCGTTCTACACGTACCTCGACGAGTTGTTCAAGTAACGGTTAAAAGTTAACGATTTAAGACTATATTTCCGGAAAGATGGTAACATCCTTCCGGTTTTTTTGTACATTTTTGATGATTTGACATCAAATATTTTTCGTTTTCGTTTTGGTTTTCGTATTTTATTTGTAACTTTGCACGCAGTATTTACTAAACAAGAAGCATGAAGGAATTTGTCATATCTGAAGCGAAGGCGGAAACGGCTGTGTTGGTGGGACTCATTACGCCTCAACAAAACGAAGCGAAGACGGAGGACTATCTCGACGAGCTGGAATTTCTGGCCGACACTGCCGGTGCCGTTACCGTAAAGCGTTTCACGCAGAGGGTGAACGGCCCTTCGAGTGTGACGTATGTGGGTTCGGGAAAGCTGCAGGAGATACGCGAATACATCGAGGCGCAGGAGAAGGCCTACGACGAATGGCAGGAGGAGTTGCACTACCCAGAGGAGGGCGACGGCCCGCAGCCTGTAGGAATGGTGATATTCGACGATGAGCTGAGCGCCAAGCAAATCCGTAACATCGAACACGAACTGAAAGTAAAGATTCTCGACCGCACGAGCCTCATCCTCGACATCTTCGCCATGCGTGCCCAGACGGCGAATGCCAAGACGCAGGTGGAGCTGGCGCAGTATCGCTACATGCTGCCCCGTCTGCAGAGGCTGTGGACGCACCTTGAGCGACAAGGCGGCGGCTCGGGCAGCGGCGGCGGAAAGGGTTCCGTGGGACTGCGCGGACCGGGTGAGACACAGCTGGAGATGGACCGACGCATCATCCTGCACCGCATGTCGCTGCTGAAAGAACGTCTGGCGGAGATAGACAAGCAGAAGACGACGCAGCGCAAGAACAGGGGCAGACTCATCCGCGTGGCACTGGTGGGATACACCAACGTCGGCAAGAGTACCATCATGAATATGCTGGCCAAGAGCGAGGTGTTTGCCGAGAACAAGCTCTTCGCCACCCTCGACACCACCGTCCGCAAGGTGGTGATAGAAAACCTTCCCTTCCTGCTCGCTGATACCGTAGGATTCATCAGAAAACTGCCCACCGACCTTGTTGACTCTTTCAAATCTACCCTCGACGAGACACGCGAGGCAGACCTGCTACTACACGTCGTGGACATATCCCACCCCGACTTCGAAGACCAGATAAGCGTCGTAGAGAAGACCCTCGCCGACCTAGGATGTGCCGACAAACCGTCAATGATAGTCTTCAACAAAATCGACGCCTACACCTGGGACGAGAAGGACGAGGACGACCTCACCCCCGTGAAGAAGAACGAGATATCACTGGAAGACCTGAAGAAGACGTGGATGGCGAAGCTCAACGACAGTTGCCTGTTCATCTCGGCGAAGACGAAGGAGAACGTTGACGAATTCCGCGAGGTGGTTTATAAGAAGGTGCGTGAACTCCACGTACAGAAATATCCGTATAATGACTTCCTGTTTGACATTGAAAATTGAAAATTAAAATAAACAACATGAACTACAGAAATCTTTTACAGCATGAAATTGAAGAGCTTGAGGCTCAGGGCTGTTATTCAAACGATTGGCAGCAGGTGACAGTAACAGACGACTTTGACCCTGCCGGGATTCATAACGCCGGTTTCGACGGCGAAGTACGCATCGGCAGCGGAGTACACATCCGTAATGTCGGCATCATCCGCACCACCGACGGCGCCACCTTCGGCGAGAACGTCACCATCAGCGTACAGAACGAAGCCGGCGACGGCAACCTGATACTCTACAGCGGACTGACATCACAGACTGCCGCCCTCATGGTGCGCAACGTGGACAACAAGCCTCTCTTCAACAAGATAAAGGAACTCGTTGCCCAGCACGTAAAGGAGAACAGCGTGCCATGCACCACCATCGGTGACGGCGTGACCATCAGCGACTGCCGTGAACTCACCAACGTGAACATCGGACCTTACTGCGAACTCTCCGGCGCCTCACGCCTCGTGGACTGCACCCTGTCCCCTACCCCCGAGGCTAACATATACATCGGTGACGACGTCATAATGGAGAATGTCATAGCACAGGCCGGCGCTACCATTGTAGATGGCGCAAAGATTTACGACACCTTCGTCGGCGAGGCGTGCCACATAGGACGCGGCTTCACATCCGAGAACTCTGTCTTCTTCGCCAACTCCCACATGGACAACGGCGAGTCATGCGCTGCCTTCTGCGGACCGTTCTCTGTGAGCCATCACAAGAGCTCGCTGCTCATCGGCGGAGAATATTCCTTCTACAACGCCGGTTCGGGCACTAACTTCTCCAACCATGCCTACAAGATGGGCCCGATACACTACGGCACGATGGAGCGCGGCGCCAAGACAGCCAGCAGCGCACACATACTGTGGCCGGCACACATCGGAGCATTCTGCATGGCGATGAACAAGATACAGTCACACCCCGACACCTCGATGCTGCCATTCTCATACGTCATCGGCGAAGGCCGCAAGACTGTCGTAATACCAGGCATAAACCTCTGCACCGTGGGCACATATCGCGACGTCATGAAGTGGCCTAAGCGCGACAAACGCCCACAGAGCGGCAGAAAGTCGTTCATCACATTCGACTGGCTCTCTCCTTTTGTAATACAGAAGGTAAAGGACGGCATAAAGTACCTCGAGTCATTGCAGGACGAGCAGGGCTATGATGCGGACTACTACAAAGGCGAGGGGTTCATCATTCCTGCCACCGCATTGGCAAAGGGTCTGCAGTATTACAACCTCGCACTAAGGATGTACGGCAATGCCAACACCCCAGGCGAATGGACCGATATGCTCGGACTCCTGATGCCAGTAGAAGCCCTCGACCAGATAAAGGAGGACATCATGAACGGCGACATACCGTCTATCGACACCCTCGAAGAGAGATTCAGCGACGTCTTCGACAGCTACGCACAATGGAAGGGATTCTCTGACAACGATGGCGACATGGAGCAGGCACACGAGGAGTGGCTGAGCTACATACGCAAGGATGCAGAGAAAGAGTATGACATGGGAGACGTCTCGGAAGAGATGGTGCAAGAGTTTATCAGCTCGCTGAGTTAGTTAAAAGATAAAAGATAATAGTTTAAAGTTTTGAAATGAAGAAAGTTTTTCTGTTTATTTGTTGCGCCCTGATAAGTGTCACCTCTGTGGCTCGCAGCTATGAGGAGGTAAAGGGCGACCCTATGAAGACACGTATCTACACCCTTGACAACGGACTGAAGGTTTATCTCTCAGTCAACAAGGAGCATCCACGTATCACAGCACACATCGCCGTGAATACCGGCTCAAAGAACGACCCGGCTGAATATACGGGTCTGGCACACTACCTGGAGCACCTGATGTTCAAGGGCACGCCATCGTTCGGCACAGCAAACTATGAAGCAGAAAAGCCTCTACTCGATAAGATTTGTTCGCTCTACGAGGAGCACCGCACCCTCACCGACCCTGCACAGCGCAAGGCGAAGTATCACGAGATTGACTCTGTGTCGCAGATTGCAGCACAGTATTTCATCCCGAATGAGTATGACAAGATGATGACCGCCATCGGCAGCCAGGGCACCAACGCCTTCACATCGTACGACGTGACATGCTATGTGGAAGACATTCCGTCCAACGAACTGGAGAGATGGTGCATGGTGCAGAGCGACCGCTTCCAGAACATGGTGATGCGCGGTTTCCATACCGAGTTGGAGGCTGTCTATGAGGAGAAGAACATCTCAATGACAAAGGACAACAACAAGGCTTACTATGCTTTGCTGCACAAGCTGTTCCCAAGTCATTCATACGGCACACAGACCACCATCGGCACACAGGAGCACCTGAAGAACCCGTCACAGGTGGCCATCATGAACTATTATAAAAAGTATTATGTTCCAAACAACATCGCCATCTGTATGGCAGGCGACCTCGACCCTGACAAGACGATAGCGATGCTGGAACAATATTTCGGCAGTTGGAAGAACGACGGCACTATGACCAAGGTGCCAGGCAGGACATTCCCTGAGCAGCCCGTCTTCACCGCTCCGTCAGACACCACCGTGCTCGGCAAGGAGATACAGAATGTTGCCATTGCATGGAGAATGAAGGGCGCATCATCGCTGCAGATTGATACCCTCACCATGATGGATATGCTGCTCAGCAACGGCAAAGTGGGACTGATAGACACCGACCTCAACAACAAGATGAAGACTCTCGGTGCAGGCAGCAACACGATGGAACTGAAGGACTACAGCCTCTTCCTCCTTTCCGGTTCGCCTAATGAGGGACAGACTCTCGATGAAGTAAAAGACCTGCTGCTGGCAGAAGTGGAGAAACTGAAGAACGGCGATTGGGACGAGGGAATAATGAAGAGCATCATCGCCAATGCCAAGCTCTCAAAGCTGCAGAGCCTCGACAGCAATGTCAGCCGCGTACGCCAGATGGTTGACTGCTTCATCGACGACGTGCCTTGGGAACAGAACATCACCCAACTGGACCGCCTCAGCAAACTCACAAAGGCTGACATCATCTCGTGGGCAAAGGAACATATCACCGACGGATATGTAGTCCTCTACAAACGTCAGGGCGAAGACACCACGATAGTAAAGATTGACAAGCCGGAGATTACACCGATATCCAGCAACCGCGATATGCGCAGTAAGTTCATGACAGACTTCATGGAGAAGAAGGTGGAAGACATACAGCCACAGTTCATCGACTTCAACAAGGAACTGACCTTCAGCACCACCAAGAACGGACTCCCTGTAATATACAAGCAGAACACAACGGACGACCGCTTCTTCCTCTCCTACCGCTTCGACTTCGGAGAACTGGCAGACATGCGCTATGACATCGCAGCCGGTTACATGGGCCTCCTCGGCACAAACAAGAAGAGTCTGGAGCAGATACAGAGAGATTTCTATGACATTGCATGTTCTTACGGCGTCAGCGTAGGCGACGAGACAACAACAATCACCGTATCTGGACTTCAGGAGAATATGCCAAAGGCCATCGCCATGATGGAAGACCTGCTGCAAAACCTGAAGTCTGACACAGCCGTATATAACAAACTGCTCGACCAGACCGCAAAGGCCCGCATGGAATCACGCAACAGACAGAGCAACTGCTACAGCGCCCTCGTCAGTTACGGCCTCTACGGTGAGCGTAATCCTTTCACAAACGTACCAAGCGTCAGCGAGATGCGCGCCATGAAGCCTGAGACTTTCACAGAACTCCTGAAAGGTCTCACTTCCCTGAAGCACGAAGTAATCTATTGGGGACCACAGAGTCTGAACGACATGAAGAAGACTCTCGAGAAGTGTCCGAGCGCAAAGATAAAGAACTTCAAGGATGTTCCGGAGAACAAATACTACACCAAGCTGCTGACGACAGAGAACGAGGTATATCTCGCACCATACGATGCACCAAACATCAATATGCGTATGATATACAGCGCCGGCAAGCCATTAGATATTCAGAAGTTCCCACTCGTCTCTATGTTCAACGAATACTTCGGTGGCGGCATGAATGCCATCGTATTCCAGGAACTCCGCGAGACACGCGGTCTAGCATACAATGCATGGGCAAGATACAATACACCGGGTCGTAAGGGTGATACAGAATACTACAACCAGCACATCATCTCACAGAACGATAAGATGATTGACTGCATCAATACATTCAAGGCCATCACCGATACCATACCACAGTCAGAGGCTGCCTTCAACACCGCAAAGCAGAACTGGATGAAGAGCATCGCAGCCCAGCGCACCGTGAAGGCTGGCGCTATCAACAGATACATTGCTGCCCGCAGACTCGGCATCGACTATGACATCAACAAGATGTATTGGGAGGCAATACCAAAGCTAACACTGCAGGATGTCGTAAACTTCGAGCTGGAGAACATCAAGGGCAAGCCGATGAAGTATCTCATCCTCGGTAAGGAAAAAGACCTCGACGTCAAAGCCCTCGAGAAACTCGGCCCTGTTAAGCGACTCACATTAGATGATATTTTCCCAAGTTACAAATAAACCAAACAAAAATAGAAAAACATTATGGCAAACGTAGAATTTAAGTACGCCCCAATGTTCCAGTTGGGCGAAGACAAGACAGAGTATCGTCTTATTTCAAAGGACGGCGTCAGCGTAAGCGAATTTGAGGGTACCCCAATCCTCAAGGTCAGCAAAGAAGCATTGGAGCTGCTCACCACGCAGGCTTTCCACGATGTAAACTTCATGTTGCGCCGTGAGCACAACGAGAAGGTGGCAAGCATCCTCAACTCTCCGGAGGCCAGCGACAACGATAAGTATGTCGCTCTGACAATGCTCCGCAACGCAGAGGTGGCTTGCAAGGGTCAGTTGCCTTTCTGTCAGGATACCGGTACTGCTATCATTCACGGCGAAAAGGGTCAGCAGGTATGGACTGGTTTCGAAGACGAAGAGCCTCTCGCAAAGGGTGTCTATAACACATACACCTCAGACAACCTGCGCTATTCTCAGAACGCTCCTTTGGATATGTATAACGAAGTAAATACGAAGTGTAACCTTCCGGCACAGATAGATATTGAGGCAACACACGGTATGGAGTATAAGTTCCTGTGTGTCGTAAAAGGTGGCGGTTCTGCAAACAAGACATACCTATATCAGGAGACAAAGGCCCGCATACAGAACCCTGGCACTCTCGTTCCTTTCCTCGTAGAGAAGATGAAGAGCCTCGGCACAGCAGCATGTCCTCCATATCACATCGCTTTCGTAATCGGCGGTACATCTGCAGAGAAGAATCTGCTGACAGTGAAGCTGGCTTCAACAAAGTTCTATGACTCTCTCCCAACAACAGGCGACGAGACTGGTCGTGCCTTCCGCGATGTAGAACTCGAGAAGCAACTCCTTGAGGAAGCAAAGAAGATTGGATTCGGAGCACAGTTTGGCGGTACAGCATTCGCTCACGACGTAAGAGTAGTACGTCTGCCACGTCACGGAGCATCATGTCCTATCGGTCTCGGTGTTTCTTGTTCTGCTGACCGTAACATCAAGGCAAAGATAAACAAGGACGGCATCTGGATTGAGAAGATGGACGACAAACCATACGAGCTGATTCCAGAAGCACTGCGTCAGGCTGGTGAGGGAGATGCTATACAGATAAATCTCGATCAGCCTATCTCAGAAGTTTGCAAGGAACTCTCAAAATATCCTGTTTCAACACGTGTAAGCCTCAACGGCACTATCATTGTTGCCCGCGACATCGCTCACGCAAAGATTAAGGCACGTCTGGATGCCGGTGAGGGTATGCCACAGTATTTCAAGGACCATCCTGTACTGTATGCCGGACCGGCAAAGACACCGGCAGGAATGCCTTGCGGCTCTATGGGCCCGACGACAGCAAACCGTATGGACCCATACTGCGATGAGTTCCAGGACAACGGCGGTTCATTAGTTATGATAGCAAAGGGTAACCGCACACAGGTAGTCACCGATGCCTGCAAGAAGCACGGCGGTTTCTATCTCGGTTCTATCGGTGGTCCTGCTGCATACCTCTCTTCCAGCAACATCAAGAGCATTGAATGCGTGGAGTATCCGGAGTTAGGTATGGAAGCTATCTGGAAGATACGCGTTGAGAACTTCCCTGCATTCATCCTCGTTGATGACAAGGGCAACGATTTCTTTAAAAAGTTCTAATGCAAGAAATAATCCTCGTATTAGAGTTCGTTATCGGGCTGGTCGCTATCATCAAAGGAGCTGACTGGCTCACCGACGGAGCAGCATCAATAGCCCACCACTTTGGTATTCCGACCATAGTGGTGGGACTGACTATTGTTGCCGTTGGCAGCTCTATGCCCGAATTTGTCGTCAGCGTCGTATCTGCATTCAAGGGAAATGTGGATATGGCACTCGGCAACGTCGTCGGTTCCAATATCTTTAACATTCTCGGCATCGTAGGAATAACAGCACTCGTAATGCCGATAACAATCGACAGACGGAATATGAAATACGACGTTCCGTTTGTTGTGCTCTCCAGCCTTTTCATTGCAATTACCGCTTTTGACAGTTTCTTCGATACGACGAATCATGTGGTTGATTCCATCTCTCGCAGCGACGGTCTGTTGATGCTGTGCACATTCGCAGTCTTTATGTCATACACAATGTCTATTGCCCAAAAAGACCAAGACAAGGCGACAGACACCTCAGACAACGAACACAAGCAGAGCCCCTTGTGGAAAAACATCCTCTTTGTCCTCATTGGCTTGGTATTACTTGTTGCCGGTGGAGACGGACTTGTGGAAGGTGCTTCAGGCATAGCACGTTGGATTGGAATCAGCGAATCGGTTATAGCACTGACAATTGTTTCTGCCGGCACGTCGGCACCAGAGTTGGCAGCCTCCGTTATGGCAGCAAAGAAGGGCGACACCGCTATGGCATTAGGTAATGTTGTCGGTAGCGTTGTTTTCAATGTATTCTTTGTCTTAGGAACATCAGCTGTCATCTTCCCACTCGGTATCGGAGGCGTAACAGCAACCGACATCCTCGTACTGCTCGGAGCATCAGTACTGCTTTGGATACTGACAGCCTTTGGACAGAAACAACTCATCATAACACGAACAGAAGGAGCCATCTTAGTCATTGTGGCAATTGCTTATTACACATATCTCGTTGTATGAACATAAATTTCAACATATACTACGGAGTAAATCCCGGGGAATATATCTGTCTTAATATTCGCCAAAACAATGGGGTCGCTGTACATAAAATGAACCAAGCAGGCGGCAACTGGTCATTTGAATTGAGAATAAATGATGCAGAACTGCTGCAGTATGGCAGCGAACCGTTCGACTATTACTATACCCTGTATTCCGGTGATAAGATAAAGAGACAGGAATGGACCACCCAGGCCCATCGTCTCGACTTGGGTCAGACAGGTGTGCAGCAATATACTGTATATGACACATGGATTGAAATTCCTCATGACTCATATCTCTACAGCTCTGCCTTCACACAATGTATCAACCGCAGGGAGAAGGTCAACCACTATCGCAGGACGTCGCCCACCATCCTGCGTCTGAAGGTACGTGCTCCGCAGCTGCGCGGCGACGAGAAGCTCATCCTTACGGGCAGCCATCCTGTATTGGGAGAATGGGATACCTCAAGAGGCATACCATGCTATGAGCAGGCTCCGAACGAATGGGTATGTGACATTGATGCAGAATATACCGTTGGCGAGGATTTGGAATATAAGTTTGCAGCAGTTCGTGCTAATACCAATTTCCCCGTAATCCAGCAAAACATCATGTGGGAAACATGTGATAACCGTCACATCGTAGTACCACGTATGAGGAAGGGCGAAATCACAGAATACGAACTCTCCCAGGCATTCTTTGAGATATGGAATGTAAAGAAGGCTGGCACACTCATTCCTGTTTTCTCTTTACGCACAGAAGGCAGTTTCGGTGTCGGTGATTTCGGTGACCTGAAACGCATGATAGACTGGGTTTCCTATACGGGACAACGCATCTTGCAGCTGTTGCCTATCAACGACACAACCGTCACACACACATGGACGGACTCCTATCCGTACTCATGTATCAGCGTCTTTGCGCTACATCCGCAATACATCGACCTTAGACAACTACCTCCACTGAAAGATGCTGAGCAGGCAAAGCGCTTTGAGACATTGAGGCAGGAACTCAATGCCCTCCGTCAGATAGACTATGAGCGCGTCAATAATGCCAAGAACGAATACCTGCTGATGCTCTTCCGCCAGGAAGGCAAGAAGGTTCTCGCCTCAGCAGAATACAAAACATGGTATGCGGAAGAGCATTTCTGGCTCGACACATACACAAAGTTCTGCGTTGCCCGCGACAAGGCTTATATGCCGGCATCACAGGGATATTATTGTTTTGTTCAATTCCTGCTTGCAAAACAAATGCGTGAAGCCCATGAATATGCACGTTATAAGCGTGTAATACTCAAAGGCGACATTCCAATCGGCGTACACCGCAATGGCTGCGACGTAATGCAAGACCCGCGTTACTTCAACCTCAATGGCAGTGCCGGTGCTCCGCCAGATGAATTCTCTATAAACGGGCAGAACTGGGGATTCCCTACATACAACTGGGACGAGATGTTGAAAGACGGATGCCAGTGGTGGGTACGCAGGTTCCGCAATATGCAGAAATATTTTGATGCATACCGCATAGACCACGTTTTGGGATTCTTCCGCATTTGGGAAATTCCTGTTCATTCCGTTCACGGACTCCTCGGGCAGTTCCAGCCAGCGCTCCCTCTTAGCGTCAGCGAGATAGAATCATACGGCCTTCACATGCGGAAAGGACTTTTCACCCGACCATATATTACCAAAGAAATTCTTGAAGACATCTTTGGCGACAGGGCAAGTTATGTGCGCGATACCTTCGTAGAGCCTTATAAAGACGGCCTCTACCTGATGAAGGAGGCATACAACACCCAACGAAAGGTTGAAGCTGCCGTAATCAATGATGACAACCTCCGCGACGGATTATACACCCTGATTAGCAATGTGCTCTTCCTGAAAGACCACAAAAATCCCGAGCTCTATCATCCTCGCATTGCCGCCCAGCAAAGTTATGTATATAGAATACTCCTGAGCGACAGCGACAAAAAGGCATTCAACCGCTTGTATGATGATTTCTTCTACCGCCGCAACACGCAATATTGGCAGACGGAAGCAATGAAGAAATTGCCACGCCTTGTTGAAGCCACACGTATGTTAGTATGTGCCGAAGACCTGGGAATGATTCCCGACTGCGTACCGACAGTACTCAATGACCTTCGTATTCTCTCCCTCGAGGTACAATCCATGCCAAAAGAAGTCGGACTGCAGTTCGGTCAACCGGAGCGTTATCCTTATCGTTCTGTCTGTACCCTCGACTCGCATGATATGCCGACACTGCGCATGTGGTGGGATGAGGATTACGACAGAGCGCACAACTATTACAGCACAGTCCTCGGTCGTCACGATGATGCGCCGCACCCGTTACCGGCATGGCTGGCACGTGACATCATGCTGCGAAACCTTCAGTCGGCATCTATGTTGTGTATTATTTCCCTGCAGGACTGGCTGGCGATAAGCGAGGAGCTGCGTTTGCCTGATGCTAATGCAGAACGTATCAATATACCAGCAAACCCACACCACTATTGGAGATATCGCATGCATCTGAATATCGATGATATGATACAGAATCTTCGTTTCTGTGATGACATCGCTGAAATGATCATCCAATCAGGAAGGTGAGGTTCATTGAAAATCATGAATTATGAATGAAGACGTATTATTTGTAGCCCAGCTGCGTTCGTACTTTGCTGACACTCAGGAATTCTTCAACCAGTGTATGGAGTATCCCGGTGGTCTGTTAAGGTGGTTAGGATTGTGGCTGACGCAGCTGTTCTATTATCCCTGGATGGGTATTACAGCATTGGTTCTGATATGGTGTATTTCATTGCTAATCCTCAAACAAGCCTTTAAGGTTAAGTTAGCATGGACACCGCTGCTTCTGATACCCGTTGTGTGTCTGATGGCAGCAGACACACAACTTGGATATTGGATATACTACCTTAAATTCCCAGGCTATTATTTCTATGGTTCTTTAGGCGTGCTATGCGTGTCGTTACTGGTATGGCTTGCCACATCAGGCAACAAATACCTTTCTGCCATAGGATGTCTCATCACGGCTCTTTCCTATCCTCTTATCGGGTCCTACGCCCCGTTGGCGATGGCATGCACGGCATTCATGCTGCTTCTCAATAAGCGTTGGAGCTTTGGCGGGATAATGGCAGTGGCTACAATAGCAGCACCAATACTGTGGACGACGTTATACGACACATATCCAACTGATAAAACGTTCACTATCAGCATCCCTGTTTTTGAGTATGGAGAATATAACAACTATTCGAAAGGGTATCCTTTCTATATTCTCTTCATCGCTCTGTTCTTGATGCCACTGTTGCACAAGCTACCGGAGCTGAAGCTGAAAAGCCGCAAGGTACTGTTCATTCTCTCTCCTTTATATATTATAGTGTTCGCCGGCTACGGGCTTTTCCTTCAGGCATATAATTTCTCCGACGAAGCGTTCCAGACAGAGTGTAAGGTCTATCGTGCCATCGATGAGGAGCGTTGGGACGATGCCCTCGACGCAATAGCCCGCATGAAATGTGACATCACACGCGAACTGATTGTGATGAAGAATATCGCACTCTTCAACAAGGGCACCATCGGTAACGAGATGTATAACTATCCCGACGACGGAGTACATCCCAAGACAGGCGATTCGCTCAGAGTCTCTCTCGCGAATACCGCAGGCCCTATCATCTATCTCCATCATGGCATGACGAACTATGCATATCGCTGGGCGATGGAGAATTCCGTGGAGCAGGGACTGAACATTGCCCACATCAAGGTGATGGCAACAGCTTGCATGGTGAATGGCGAGAAAGCATTGGCTCAGAAATATCTTAACATGCTCCAGCATACCATGTACTACAAGGATTGGAAGATGCCGAACACGAAAAAGATAAGCGAGCTGCGGAAAAATCTTCCGGAACTTGCTGGCAGTGACAACGGTCTCATCGAGAAATTCCTCATCGATTTCTTCAGCACCATCCCTCCTACCCCATCCCGCTACTTGACCGAAATGGGATTGGCATACGCTCTCATGTCAAAGGACATAAAAACCTTCTGGACTCATTTCTTCCGTTTTGCCACACAACTGAAAGATGCAGAAATGCCGATACACTATCAGGAGGCAGCTCTGTTATATGGAAAGCTTGAGCCGCAGACGGTCGATTCCTCACGCATGCCATACGACAAGACACGCATTCTGGATCGTTATCCGCAGTTTATGGAAACAGCGACACAATATATGCGTAACGGCATGGACGAAAAGGCTGTCGGTGAAGCGATGCGCTCACAATACAGCGACACCTTCTGGTGGACATATTATTTCGTTCATGGGTCAACGTACTATTAGGTCTAAAGTCCGCTCGGCCCAAAGGGACGCTTTCACAAAGCAAAGCGACTGAAAGAAAGGTCAATGTTCAATGCTCAATGTTCAATGTTCAATGCTCAATGTATAAGAAATTCTTCACTCTTCATTTTTTCATTCTTTCATTTTTTCATTCTTTCTTCGCTCTCCTTATCGTAGGATGTTCCGGCCCCTATGTACCTGAGAATGCTCAACGCATAAACACCAAACCGGCCATTTATCCTGACTATACCGATGTTACGCTGCCGGCAAATCTGTGCGCCCCTAACTTCATGGTGAAGGATGTGCAGGAGGTGGTTGCACGGTTTTCCTTTGAGAATATGGCGTTTGTCTTCGGCGAGGACAACAAGGTTATCATTGACGATGACGACTGGGCAGCGATGCGCGATGCAGCGAAGGGCAAGAGCATCACGGTCGAGGTCTATTGTAACAACGGTGATTCCTGGAAGGTATACAAACCTTTTCAGCTGTACATCGCCAACGACACTATCGACCCGTATATTTCCTATCGTCTCATTCAACCATCCTATGTGGCATACGAAGACCTCGTCCTGGCGCAGCGCAACATCACCACCTTTGACGAGTCCGACATCTACTCCAACCGTCTGGTGCAGACCGAGGGAAAAGGACAGTGCATCAACTGCCACTCCTACCAGAACTACTCCACCTCCCGCATGCTCTTTCACATGAGGCAGCACATGGGTGGAACGATGCTTGTGGACAACGGCAAGATACAAAAGGTGGATTTGAAGACCGACAGCACCATCAGCAGCGGCGTATATCCTGCATGGCATCCGTCCCTTAATCTCATAGCCTTTTCCACCAACAATACCATGCAGACCTTCCGTATGAAGGACAGGGGGAAGATTGAGGTCTTTGATACGGCCTCCGACCTTATTCTATACGACGTTGACAACAACACCGTCAGCACCATCTGCAATGACAGCAATAGCTTGGAGTCATTCCCTACATGGAGTCCTGACGGCAAGACATTATATTATTGTGACGCCCACTTTGAGTATGCCGCCAACGACACCACGTCGAAGGAGAGACAGGTCATTCAGCGTTTCGGTGAGATAAAATACAATCTCATGCGCCGTTCCTTCAATCCTCAGACGCATACCTTCGGCAAGGCAGAGATGGTCTTCGATGCTGCCGCTCGCGGAAAGTCGGCTACCCTACCGCGTCTGTCGCCCGACGGACGGTATCTGGTGTTTGCGTTGGGTGACTACGGATGCTTTCACGTTTGGCATAACGAGGCTGACATCTGTCTCATCGACCTCCAGCAGCCAGATAGCATCCACCGCCTTGACGGTTTGAATTCTTCAATGTCCGAAAGCTACCCGTCTTTCTCGAGCAACGGACGCTGGATAATGACAGATTCACGACGCGAAGACGGCAACTATACCAGACCATACATTTCTTATTTCCCCAAGCCGTCGGCAGGGCAGGTACCAAAATGTCGCAAGGCATTCGCTGTACCACAGAAGAATCCTGAGTATAACATCCTCCTGACAAAGTCCTACAACCGTCCGGAGTTTATGAAACAACCTGTCACCATCTCTCCAAAAGAGTTTGCAGCGGTAGCAAAGACGGATGCGGTGAAAGGGAAATATAAATAATGAGGAATGAACTCCTAATTCCTAACTCCTAATTGCCCAATGTTAAACGAAGACGTCATATATCTTATCATGCCGGCGCGATACGGTGGTATCAACGGCATTCGCCAGCGACTGGATTATCTCGCTGACCTCGGCGTGACAGCACTGTGGCTGACGCCTGTCTTCAAGTCTATGTCGTATCACGGATATAACATCACGGACTATTACGACGTTGACAAGCGCTACGGCACCCTCGACGACTACAAGGCATTGGTGCGGGAGGCTCACGAGCACGGGCTGAAGATTATCATGGATATCGTCTTCAACCACTGCGGCATAGAGCATCCATGGTTTTCCAACCCACCAGAGAAAGATTGGTTCAACAACCTGTCCGCAGAAAAACCTTCAATTTTCAATGTTCAATCTTCAATAACCAACTACCGTCTCACAACCGTCGTGGACCCATACGCCTCCGAGTATGACAGGCGGCAGACCGTCGAGGGATGGTTTGTGCGTTCCATGCCCGACCTGAATCTCAAGAACCCACACCTGCTGGAATATTTCACCAAATGCACAGACTGGTGGATAGAGAATACTGGCATCGACGGCATACGCATGGACACCTTTCCATACGCAGACAAAAACGCTATGACAGCATGGCTACAGGAAATACATACTCGTCATCCTGACATCAACGTGATTGGCGAGACATGGGTATGCGACACACCATTTTCTGCAAGCATGCAGCAGAGCGGCCTCGACATCCCGATGGACTTTGCGCTGTTCCAAGCCTTCGGATATGCGAAACACGAGGAAACGCGCGAGGTATGGAGCGGCCTGAACCGCCTCTACAACACACTGTGCTATGACTACCTATACAAGAATCCCGCGATGGTCATGGCATTCCTGGACAACCACGACGTAAACCGTTTCATAGAAGACTTCTACCCGTATTCCCCCAATGCGCCCCTGATGGTGAAAGTCCTGAAGGCGTCGCTCGCCATACTCCTGACACTGCCACGTATACCGCAGATATACTACGGCACGGAGGTGCTGATGGGAGGCGTCACCGACAAGTCCTACAGCAAGGTGCGCAAGCCTTTCCCCAAACGATGCCTTACACAAGAGGGACGCACTCCCGACGAGAACGACATGCACCGCTTCCTGCGCCGCATTCTGCACTGGCGAAAAGAGAACAGCCGCCTAATAGCTTACGGTACAATGAAGCAGTTCATACCATATCGCGGCATCTATGTCTATGAACGCCGGCTGGGCGAAGAGTCTTGTCTTGTAATAGTAAACGGCAACAATAGCTCCGCCCTCTTCTCCCCCGACCGCTACGCAGAGGTCATCGGCCCTCACCGCGAAAGCCGCGACATCATATCCGGCCGCAAGGTGCAACTGACAAAGCCATTCCGCCTAAGCGCAAGAAAAGTGATGATAATAGGCCCCTCCCCGGCCCTCCCCAGTTAGGGAGGGGGAAAAATCAAAAGCGATTTTCTTAACTCTTAATTCTTAACT
>Ga0326512_10001245_pt1 | contig 20109 bp, 50 predicted proteins | sample 1_2617_0518_D_FD_203652 | JGI IMG/M metagenome (GOLD analysis project Ga0326512, IMG submission 203652) | Bovine rumen microbial communities from UC Davis, California, United States - 1_2617_0518 | ecosystem: Host-associated > Mammals > Digestive system > Stomach > Rumen | place: USA... | reverse complement strand
GTCAGGGCGCTGCAGGAGATGCTGAACGCATGGTACGCCGAGTATATTCCCGGCCACCACGAACGGGAGCTGGCGTTTATGCCGCTCAATAAGGACGGGAATTTTGGCGCGAAGACCGCTGCCGCCGTGGCCGCTTTCCAGGAAGCCAGCGGGCTTCAGGTGGACGGGATCGCCGGGGAGCAGACCCAGATGATGCTGGCGGCGTATAACGCCAAGCCGCAAGGCCCGACGCTTCCTGATGGGCCTGTTGCGCCGGAACTGCCGGAAGATGATGACAAGGTTGATGACCCCATGACCACGGTTGTGATGTCCTACGCAACGGCTCAGAAGCTCATGAACGGTCTGAATGAACTGAAAAAGATTGTGGAGAACCTGATGAAATGATGTCACCCTGCTGCGGCTGTCAGGAACGGACGGCAGTACCAAACTGCCATGCGCATTGCGAGCGATATGCCGCATTCGCTGAGGTGCGCGAGACGATACGGGAACGGCATCAGCAGGATCAGAACACCATTGGAGCGAAGATTGAAGGAATTTACCGCAACAAGAAGCGCAGGAATTGGAGATGATGACAATGGATAAACTGACCCCCGATATGCTGATGACGTTCCTGATCGTCGCGGCGGCGCTGGTGGGTTTCGTGCTGCTGATATGGCAGTTGGCTGATAAGGTCAAGGCGGCGCGGAAACCGAACTACGACCTGACCCGCTGGCAGCAGGAGACGGATAGCAAGCTGAAAAACGATAAGGAACGTCTGGACACGCTGGAAGATGGGCAGAAGGTTATCTGCCGGGGCATCCTCGCGCTGTTGAGCCATGAGATCAACGGTAACTCAACGGACAAGCTGAAGGCGTCTCAAACAGAGATTACCAACTATCTGATCGACCGATAAGGAGGGAAACGCTATGACTAAACAGGACTGGATTCGCAAAATTACAAGCCGCAAATTTTGGCTGGCTCTCGCTGGCCTGATTACGGGCATTGTCAACTTCCTGAAAGCGCCCACCAGCGATGCGGAGACCATCACCAGCCTGATTCTCGCGCTTGGCTCTGTGGTGGCATATATCATCGCCGAAGGTCTGGTGGACGCGGCGCGGGAAGGTACGACGCTGTATCTGGACGAACCGGAAGCGAAACCTCCCGAAAAAGTTGACTAATGCAACTGCGCAATGCTATACTGTCAAAAAACGACAGGAGGCGTAATGATGTCTGAGCAGTACACCGAAGACCAGAAGGTAGCAACTGTGCCATTTTTTATCCATGAAGCGACGGTGGAGCGATTGGAGCGTCTCAACAAACGGTGGTTTATTTTCGCGCTGATAGTGTTCATTGCGTTAATTGCTACGAATGCAGGGTGGATCGTTTATGAAAGCCAGTACGAGACATATTACTATTCGCAGGAAGCGCAAACCGATAACGCTCCTGCCATCACCCTTTTGAACACAGGAGAGGGAGATATAAACTATGGCCAGGGTAAAACAAGTTCTCCGGGTACGAGTCAAGAAGACCAGCTCCCGCAACCCGATGAAACAGTGCCCAAGGTGTAACGGAACAGGACGTGTCCCGAACAAATGAAGCTGCCTGATAATATCAACAGGCAAATGCTTGAGGAAATCATCGGCAACTGGGTTATTGGCGATAAGGCAGAACGAGATCGCGAAATTATGACATACCGCTTAATAGACGGTCTGACGATAGAACAGATTGCTACTCGTTATCAAGACCGTCACCCGGATTGCCCCATATCTAATGATACCGTAAAGCGAGCGATTCACAAGCGAGAAAAACAGATATTCAAGCATTTCCCCGGCTGAAATATGCTGGGGAAACTTTTTTTATCAAAAGACCATCAAAGGGGTTTACATATAGGCCGATATATGATATAATAGAATCAAGGTCAGGGAATTAAACCAGACCACAACATGAAGGAGGACAACCAAGATGATGATGAGCGAGTTTATTGAGCGGACTGGATACGAACCGAGCTATGAAGAGTACCACTACATCGAAGAAAGCTACTACGAGTTTCCCGGCAACAAGGATGAGTTCTGCAAGCAGTGGAAGAAAGACCAGAAGGACGGACATTGGCAGAGGGAACTGAGCCTGATGAAGGCGATGGACGAAATGAAAGCTCAGTACGAAGAAAAGCTGAAGGAGCAGGAAGACACCCTGAAGTTCTATCGCGGACAGATGGATTTACTCCGTGAAGCCAGATCACAACGTGATGAAGCTCAGAACAAACTGGCCCGGATTCAGAGAATTATGAACAGCGAAGGGGTCAAGGAAATCGCATAAATAATAAAGGCCAGCCGGGAGCCTTTAATCCCGGCAGAAAGAGAGGGCAAAATCATGAACAAACTGATTCAGGCGCTTGTAGCACGGGCAATCGAAGCAAAAAGCCAGACCGAGCTTGACACGCTGTGCGGGGACGTGGACAGACTATTCCAGCAGGAGCGCATTAAGTGGCAGGAACATGAGATTCTATTCCGGCTTATCAATAAGCTGTATCCGTATGAATGCGGACATCATAAATTTAAGGAGGCTTGAAAATGAAAGAGTACCGCATCATGTGTGACCGGATGGATGTTGACGCAAAGGGGCATTCCTTTGTAATCACCGAGGTCAGGCCGCTTAGCGAATCTGGCCAGATACTCACAACCGTATTTACCGATAAGGCAGAAGCCGAGCTGGCGAAAGTACGCTATGAAGCCTTCGGTAAGACCTACGAGGAGAAGTCCAAGGCAGATATGTTAGCTCATCCGAGTCTGTTCCGCGCAAGGCATCAGTACAACTATCGCATCCAGTCAAGAGAAGTCACGAACTGGGAGTAAGCAGACCGCCAGCCCGTGGGCATTGTACACGGGCAAGGAGGGCAAAATGAAGTTTGACGCATACCAGATGGTGACTGACCGCATCTGCGAACTGCTGGAGCAGGGCTTGAAGCCGTGGGCGCAGCCGTGGTCGAGCGCGGTATCCTGCGCGTGGAGTGGAAACGATGGGCGCGTATACACTCTGCTGAATCAAATGTTGCTGGCAGACCCGGCGAAGAAGTACCATACTATGAGCGATTTGCTTGAAGACATCCGGGGGGAATGGGTGACGTACAATCAGGCACAGGCCCGTGGTGGTCAGGTGCGGAAGGGTGAGAAAGGCCGCAAGGTTGTGTTCTTCAAGATGATGGATAAACCGACAGGGAAGTTTGACGCTGACGGCAATGAGAAGCACGAAACGATCCCGTTCCTTAACGTGTACACCGTGTTCAAAGTCAGTCAATGCGACGGCATTGAGCAGAAGTACCACCTGAACGATGACAAGCTCTTTGATTTCACGGCAGATGATAGCGCCGAGAAGGTCGCCAATGAGTACCTGACCCGTGAGGGAATCAGTTACGAGAAGGTCAAGGGAGACCGGGCGTTCTATCGCCCGTCCGAGGATAAGATCGTAACTCCGCTCCCGGAGCAGTTTGAGGATCGCGGCGAATACTATAGCACGCTGTTCCATGAGATGACGCACAGCACCGGGCATGAGAAGCGCTTGAACCGACTGACCAAGTGCGCGGCGTTTGGCAACGAGGACTACAGTACTGAAGAACTGGTGGCCGAGATTGGTTCTGCGTCCTTGATGGCAACGCTTGGCATTGGCTCTGACAGCAACCTGAAGATGAGCGCGGCCTATATCAAGAGCTGGCTCAAGGCGTTGAAAAACGATAAGCGGATGATCGTAGTAGCATCCGGCAGGGCCGAAAAGGCCGTCAAAATGATTCTGAACATCAAGGAGGAAAATGTTAATGCATAACGTCGAGTTTTTCACCTACAAGGAGAATATCAAGCGCGATTGGGTACAGAAAGAACTTGACCATTATGCGGCGGTTGCAGATTACCAAGAAGGTTGTAAGGGCCTTGGGGTGGCGATTCGCTGGCTTGATAACTTCCCCATTTATAAGGATTACGAAGAAGCGGAGAAAATGATTAAGCAGTATGATCGGGGTTGGTGTGATTGTCTCGCTGTCAGGTACTATGAACCGGATAGGTTTTTCAACAACAAAAAACTTGAGGAATTTCAATCAAAATATCGGGCTGCGCTGGATGCCTATCACGCGAAGGATGTTGTCTGGGCTCAGGGCATCAAGGCCGAGTACGTAGGTTGCCGGAATTGCGGGAGCAAACTCAAACGGGAGTTTGTTCATACAAATCGTTGTCCCCTGTGCCACGCCGATCTTCGTCCGGATTCTACGCTGAAGGCGGTCAAAGCATCGAAAGAACGTGCAGACAAAGCGCAAAAGCTCTGTGACGAGTATATCAAACAGAACGCCAAGAAGCATGTAATGTGGCTGGTCAAGATTGAGTACCATACATAAGGAGGGCACTATGAAGAAGCTCGTATATCGCTATTACTGCCCGTTCAGACCGCCTATGCCGGGGGCGATCCCCCGGCAGGGTCTTGACAGGGTGGGTTGTTACGACGCTAAGCAAAGCGTAGGAAACGACATTTGCGCATGGGGATACGCCGAATATACACGGGCGCTGACGGATCAGGAAATCTATCAGTATGAGCTTATTCCATCGCGTAATAATCCGCTTGAATACGATTGATGGTTGTGGTATGATTGGCATAAGGGGGGGGTAGTTGCAATGCCAAAGACGTCTTACGAACAGATGCAATATATCAAAGACTATAATCGTGAACATATTTATTATCGCAAATTAAGTTTTAATGTATCCAATGAAGATGATATGAGGATGATGAAATGGCTCGATGAAAGACCGCAGAGTACTTCATCATATTTGAAACAGCTTATTCGTGAAGATATGAATAAAAATCTTTGACCGCTTCGGCGGTCTTTTTTTATGCCATGAAATTGCCCTATAACATCACCTGACAAGCCCTGTTCACGCACTCGTGAGCGGGGCTTTTTTCTGTGATAATCCTGCACGAAAGGAGTGATCCAAATGCGGGATTTTATCGCACGGCTGATCGACTGTGGTATGCCTCGATGCACGGCTGTCTATATTTGTAATCGCTATCGCAGAGCGAATAAACTGCGTGAACTGGCACAGTATGTAGATGATGTGGAGCGTGAAACCCATGTCGCGCTGGAAGATATTTTCGAATAATCCGACAGGCCGAAACGTGGGCGATTGCGCTATCCGTGCCGTGTCTGTTGCGCTCAATACAGATTGGGAAACAGCCTACGCCCTGATTGCCATGAACGGCTATTTGATGGGGGATATGCCGTCTTCAAATTCTGTTTGGGGCGCTGTGCTTCGTCAGAACGGCTTCAATCGCTACGCCGTGCCCAACACTTGCCCGGATTGTTATTCCATCGGAGATTTCGCCGCAGATCACCCGAAAGGTGTTTACGTGGTAGGAACGGGCAACCATGTTGTAACGATCAAGGACGGCGTTATCTACGATAGCTGGGACAGCAGTAAAGAGATTCCCGCTTATTACTGGACGAGAAAGGAAGATCAATGATGGCCTACAACAACGGTTTCCCTGTGACTTATCCTCAGATGTTCCCGCAGTATCAGTACCAGATACCGCAGTACCAGCAACAGACCGTCCAGCCTGTTCAGCAACAGACGATGACCCCGCCGATTGTTCATGCGGACATTGTTCAGGTCGCAAGCGAAGCGGAAGCGCAGAACTACCCGGTAGCCGCTGGCGCTTCGCAGATGATGGTATCGAAGGATGATTCCGCGATCTACGTCAAGACTGCATTTGCCAACGGTCAGAGCAATCTTGATGTATTCGTTAAGCGCCCTCCTGCGCCGCCTGAGAAACCAGTTGACATGGGGCTATATATCACAAGGGATGAGTTCGAGCAACGCATAGCGGCCATCTCTGCGCCCGCAAAGCGCAAACGAGAAACGGAGGTGGAGGCATGAGCTTCTTTAACCAGCTTGGAACGCAACAGCCAATGAACGGTTTCCAATCCATGATGCAGCGATTTCAGCAATTCCAGAAAATGTTCACAGGCGACCCTCAACAGCAGGTGCAACAGCTTCTTCAGTCAGGGAAAGTCAGTCAGCAGCAATACAATCAGGCCGTACAGATGGCAAAACAATTTCAGCAGATGATGGGTGGCAAGTAAAGCGCGTTTACCTTGCGGTGCACAGTAAGGTTCGCAAATAAACGAAAGGAAGGTTTTCTTTAATTATGGCTCTCACAGACGAAAACGGCACTTCCAACATGGTTATGCCTGTTGCTCCTATGTATGGCAACGGCGGCGGTGACGGCTTCATGGGCGGCAACGGTTGGTGGATTATCCTCCTGTTCATCCTGCTTGGCGGCTGGGGCAACGGTTTCGGCGGCGGCTATGGCGGCTTTGGCGGTGGCATCAACGAACTGTACCCGTGGATGAACAACAGCCAGAACATCAACAACGGTTTCCGCGATCAGATGCTCAACGACAACATCACAAGTATTCGTGACGGCGTATACGGCATCAATAATCAGCTCTGTTCCGGCTTCGCTGGTGTGAACGCTACGGTGACGGGCGCTCAGAATGCGCTGGCCCAGCAGATGTATACCAACCAGATTGCGGATATGGAGCGTTCCTTCGCGGCTCAGACGGCCTCTACGGCGGGTATGACCGCGCTTCAGTCTCAGCTTGCTCAGTGCTGCTGCGACAATCGGGCGGCTACTGCTGACCTGAAATATACCGTTGCGACCGAGAACTGCGCTGACCGTACTGCGGCGGCTCAGAACACACGTGACATTATTGACGCTCAGACCCGTAGCACTCAGGCGATCCTCGACAAGCTGTGCGCTCTGGAACTGGACGGCGTGAAAGGTCAGCTTGCGGCGGCTCAGAGGGAGAACGTCGGTCTGCAGAATCAGCTGAACATGGCTGCTCTGCGCGAATCCCAGACCGCTCAGAACGCTTTTATCCAGCAGGGCTTCAGCAATGAAGTCGACGCGCTGTACAACCGTCTGAACAGTTGCCCCGTCCCGACCACGCCTGTCTATGGCCGCACTCCGATCTTCACTTGCGGCGGTCAGACTGTTGGCTGTGGCTGCGGCGGCAACACCTTTGTGAACGGTTGAGGTGATCCGTATGGCAAAGTATCTTACAAGTACGGACGCTAACGTTGCCCTGAACGGCGCGTTCCCGTTTGATGTTGTATCTATCTCGTGCAACAAGGGCTGTGTTGTCCCTGTTGCACCCGGGGTTCTTACTTTGAAAGGCGGCAACACCAATCAGTTCGCAAGATATAAAGTCAAGGTACAGGGGAATGTGTCTATTCCGACCGGTGGAGCAGTCACGCCAATTGCAGTAGCGATCACGCTGAATGGCGTTCCTCTGCCCGACAGCGTGGCTATTGTAACACCAACAGCGGTTGAGGAAGTATGGCACATTAACACGTCTACGACCATCACTGTTCCGTGCGGTTGCTGTGTTTCCGTATCTGCCGCGTATGTTGACGGTACGGAAGATGATGCCGCTGTAACGCCTACGCCTTCCATTGCAGTCAGGCGGTTGGCTTCTATAGACGTAACCCGTGTAGCCTGACAGGAAGGAGGATGAACATGCACGAACTGTATGAACTCAAAGAGATGCTCTGCAAGGAGCTAAAGGAGTACGGTGAGAAGGGCGAAATGACCGCTGGCACTCTGGATGTCGTGGACAAGCTGGCGCATACCGTAAAGAACCTCGATAAGATCATCGAAGCGTATGAGGATGAAGGTAACAGCGGTTACTATCCTTATGCCTATGATGACGGCATGAACCGTGGCGGTCGTTCTTATAACGGCTCGTATCGTGGACGTAGCTACGCCAGACGGCGTGACAGCATGGGGCGGTATTCCCGTGACGGTCTTGCCGATAAGATGCGCGAACTGATGGAAGACGCTCCCGATGATCGCACCCGGCAGGAGATCAAGCGCTTGGTCGAAAAGCTGGAAAACGCCTGACGGGAGGGATAGCCGTTGATTACGGAACAAGACCTCACAGCGGCTATCGCTGAATGTCAGGGGAAACGCAATCCAGACGCAAGCATATGTATCAAGCTGGCAGCGTTCTATACGATCAAGGAGCATCTGTTCCCATCTGAACGTGTCGGAAACTCTGACATGTTGCCAACCTATTCCTATGCCGCTGCGCCCGACCAAAACCATGATGAGCGTGTCGTAATTGATAGCGATACAGAATTTGCAGAGATCGTCGATGGCCGCAAGCAAGAGGAAGTCTGGCCTATCATTGATGAGCTGATGACTGCGCTGAAAACCATTCAGCCGCGCTTGTATGATGCAGTACTTGCAAAATTATGAACATTTCCCACTCCGTGAAGGGGTGGGAAACTTTTTTTATAAAAATGGCTCAAAAGGGGTTTACATATAGGCCGATATATGATATAATAGAATCAAGGTCAGGAAATAAATCCCGGCCACTTGAAGGAGGGCAAGACGATGAAGGTTCGCAACATTAAGTACGCAGCACATGTAGTCATCGATGGAATTACCACTAATCGTTGCCGTCTCTTTTGTTCAGAAGAAGCCAAGAATAATTGGTGCAACAAAGAGCATGGCAAGCATGACTGGCAGAATCATGATGTGACTATCGAGGTTTATAACTTTCAGAATGATAAACTGATTGAGATTTGGCATGCGTGAAATAAAGGAGGGCATGAGAATGGAAAATATCATTGAGAACATCTGGCACGACTTCTGGACAGACCTTGGTGAGATGATTGAGGACATCAAAGAAATGGGATATGATGTTAGCGATTACTGTGATGAGTATATCGCAATAGCCGATGAAGATGATAGTGAGTATATCATCTATCTTGGACACGCTAATCGTACCATCTGGGTTGACAGCATTCGTGAAATGTAAGGGGGTCAAAACAATGACGCGCAAGAAGTATTGGAAGATTAAGAAGTCTCTGCTGATTCATCTTATAAATAGTTCCGACACCATGACTGTAGAAGAAAAGAAACGGATGAACAAAGCAATCTACCACGCCGGAGAACGCACAAAGAGTTTTTTGAAGCCAAACGAAAGTTATAAGGGAATGTACGAATGGCTTGATAAGCCATACCACGTACGGATTATCAAAGGCGAAGCATAACCAGTAAGCTGCTTGAATAGAATTGTCAGAAGAAGTAATTTGCCAAAATCACGATAGTAGAAAGGAAGGGCAAAGAAATGGTGAAAGACATTTACGGTTACGTCAATGGTAAGCCTGTTTACAGCGCTGATGAGTTCCGCTACACTGCAAGAGGCTTCGGGGCTATAGAAACTGATGAAGAGCTTATGAAGTACGCTGAGAAAGTCACTTATGGTTGGTCTAACAACGGCTGGAAATACACCTTCGAAACCTTCTATCTGAGTGATTATTGTTACTCTGAGCCTTATCATAGCTTGACACACTCGGAGTTTGAACGGCTCAAGAAATTGCAAGCAGAAGCAAGAGCCGCCGCAAAAGCCGCAGAAGAAACTCGGTGCTGGAAGTATGTTAAAACCACCTATTGGGCCGATAACAGCGTTGAGGAACTCTGGCGGGACAAAGACGGAAACGAAAAGACGGTCATGGTTGTCGGTCCTCACGGTGATGCTTGTTGATGTTTGGCAAAGGAGAGAAAAATGAAGCTGAAGGATAGACCGCTTGAATGGTGGAAGGGACGTAGTTATTTATATTGGTGCAGAGCAGACAGCAACGATGAGCGCAAAATAAACTATACGCTCAATTGGTATTCAATAGGGCAAGGGCTAACCATAGAACATTATACAAGTGACAAACCAGTTGACCTACTTACCATATATAGGATCAGAAACAGTAAGATAAATGAGATTAGACTTGTTGATGATGAATGGTATGTTGTTTTAGATTATGGTTGTATATAAGGAGGTAGGGTATATGAAACGCATTTACAGATTACAGATCAACGTTATTGATTTTTTATATGAGCTCTTCTTCAGTATCGCTTGCTGGCTGGAGCAGAGACGCAAGTCCGCGCTGAAGCGCTGGGAAACGGCTCGCGGGATTGATTGACAGCCGTTGTGCAGTATGATAGAATAACAAAAACGAAAGAGAGGGCAACCCTATGAAAACCTACATCACGAAGATCAACGATCAGTATTACGCCTTTGCGGGCGACACGAACAAGGATCAGGTTTACTCCATCGGCACGGACAACCCGGACAAAACGTCCGGCGGCGAGCGCTGGGTCGCCCGTTGGAACGAGAGCGGTATCAAATACGTCGCCTCTGCGTCACCGTCCCGCGACGCGGCACGGAAAAAGGCCAAGCGGCACGGTGAATATTTCGGAGAGGTGTAAGGAGGGCGAAGTCATGAAGACTGTCACCAACGCCAGCGGCGCAGCGGTTGATTTTGACGTGGCTGTCGCGCTTATGGACGATGAACTCCGCGAAGCGATCCACGGAACCTTCGCACCCTGCACGGAGCAGGAATTTTTCACGGCCTACGAAAAGGCCCATCAGGAAAAATACGGCGAACATTGGGCATTGAGCATATTATTCATCGCTCAGTCCTCCTTTTCCACATTCTACCACAAAGTTCACAGTTTGTAAATACTGAGGCTAAACAGACGCACAGAAAAGTTTATGAACTGTAAAAAATTTTTCAAAAGGTATTTACATTTCGTGAAATTTATGATAGAATAGTATCAGGTGGGTGGTTAAACGACATCCGCTATGAGAGGGGGGAGACAATGAAGCTGAGAGAACGCCGCGAATTATATGGCATGTCATTAAAGCAAGCCGCTAAGATTCTTGGCATTAGCAATTCTCTTTTAAGCATGATCGAAAACGGAAAGCGAGTAGCCACCGTCAAGGTCGCAAAAAGGATTTGCAAGTTTTATGGAATGACTCTTGATGAGCTGTATGAGGATGTTTCTTAATGCTGCCAGAATTACTTTCAACGGAAAAAATCACAGACAGATATAAGATGGCAAGCACAGAAGAAGCAGCAAAATGGATGCACAACAAGCTACCATGCATCAAGATCGGCAAGCGGTTATTCGTCAGAGCCGATGATGTAGCAGAGTGGGAACGCAAGAACACGATTTACCCGGTTATCCGGGTAGCAAAGAGAAGGAGGACATTATGAAGCCCGGAGTTTACTACGTGATCGACGAAGACACGAATGAGATCATTGGAACGGTCACGGGAACGCTTTCCGAAGCTACAGAAAAACTCGAAGCTATGAAAGATTCCCGCGATCCGAAGAGCGAAGGCTACTGGCACACGTGGACACTGTTTAGGAGGGCCGCATGAACGAAGTCAGTCTTGAGATGGTTCACCTGATCGGCGTACAGGCCCGGCAGTTGGCACACGACAGCAACGCGGTCACGACGCTGGCGCTGATCCTGATGCTGGTGATCGTCCCGGCGGCGCTGATCGCCGCATCACAACTCCCGCTGAAACCCGTCCGCAAGCGTGCGCGGCGTTTCATTGAAAAATTCTGAGGAAGGAGGGAAGCACGATGTTCGGATACTTTGCAGACCCGGATGATGAGGAACTGTACTACGAGCAGTACAAGAAGCGGGTGGCGCGGCGCTACGGGGATTATGACATTGATGATTCAATGGCATACGAAGAAAGTCCCTGCGACATTGAGGACTGCCGCAGGGACTAAGGAGCCCAGAAACGATCAAATAACTGGCTCATGCTTATTATAGCATGGGCCAGCCCCGGACACAAGGAGGCAAATATGGCAGAATATGAAACCAACGAACCCTTCACCATTACAGATGACGGTAAAGCCGAGTGGGCCATGCAGAAGATCGCCGAAGCAGACGCAGAGCTGGAACGGATGTCCGAATGGTATGTAGCTCAGATCGAAGCGGCGAAACAGCGCCACACGGAGACGGTCAGCTATTTCAGCAATCTGCTCCGCGGCTATATGGACAAAGTACCAGCCAAGGACACCAAGACGATGCGCAAGTATACGCTCCCGTCCGGTGAGCTGATTATCAACAAGGCCAAGAAGGATTTCACGATTTCAGACGCGGATGAGCTGTTGGGATGGTGCCAGATGAACGACGCGACGCTGGTTAAGGTCAAGATGGAACCATCGTGGTCAGCGGTCAAGAAACGGCTGCAGATGACCGATGCGGGCGTTGTGGACACGGAAACAGGGCTGGTGGTCAGCGGTGTCAAGGAAATGGACATTGATGAGAGTTTCAAGGTTAAACTGAAGGAGGAAACAAAGTGAGCGCTTTTGAAAAGCTGAACGCGATCAACGTCAACGGTCATACAGAGAAAAAGAATGGCCTGACGTATCTGAGCTGGGCATGGGCGTGGGGCGAGCTGCTGAAACAGTATCCCGACAGCACCTACACGATCTACGAGAACAAAGATGGCTGGTGCTATCACACGGACGGCAGAACTGCATGGGTAAAAACGGGCGTAACGGTTGAGGGCAAAGAGTACATTGAGATGCTCCCCGTCATGGATTTCAAGAACCGTTCAATCCCGCTGGAGCAGATCACCAGTTTCGATGTCAACAAGGCGATCCAGCGCAGCCTGACAAAGGCTGTTGCCCGTCACGGGCTGGGACTGTACATCTACGCCGGGGAGGATTTACCGGAGGGCGAAGAACCGGAGCAGAAACCCGTTCAACCAGCGCAGACCGCTCCCGCCAACAGAGTTGTTGTAACAGTCAAGGATGCCGCCGACGCGGCGGCAGAAGCCCGCATCAAGTGCCTGAAACTGCTGAAAGAAACCGCCGCATTTGCGTTTGGCCCTGAAAAGGCAGATGAAGCGGTTGACTACTATCTCGGCAAGTGGGCTCAGACACGGGAAACAATGACGGGCGATGTTTACAAGAAGGTCAAAGAGGAAATGACTGCCATTATCGCTCAGAACGCTAAAAAGGAGGGTGCAGCTTGAACAAACTCAACATTGTAGGAAATCTTGTCCGTGATCCTGAACTTCGCACGACGCGTGACGGCATCGCGGTTTGCTCTTTCACGGTGGCGGTCAACCGCCGCCGCCGCGATGGACAGCAGCCGGAGGCAGACTTCTTCCGGGTCACGGCATGGCGGCAGTTAGGCGAGAACTGCTCGAAGTATCTGAGCAAGGGCAAGAAGGTGGCTGTCAGCGGCAGCGTATCGGTCAGCACTTATCAGGCGCAGGACGGCACGACAAGAGCTTCGCTGGATGTCAGCGCGGATGATGTGGAGTTCCTGACCCCCAAGAGCGAGCAGACCCCGCCGACGGCAAATGCAGTGACTTCCAATCCAGCACCAAGCGGATTCGTAGAAGTGACAGACGATGAACTTCCTTTTTGAGGAGTGAGTTATGGCAAGGATGACAGGGTTCGTATTTCAAGATAAATACCTTGTGCGTCTGGAGAAGCTCTCAGATCAAGAGGTAGGGCGGCTTGTAAGGGCATTGGCTACGTACCATGCCACAGGAGAGACGCAGGAACTCAAGGGACGGGAATGCGGTTACTATGACTTTATCAAGGCTGATATTGACGAAATCGAACAAAAGTATGCAACCAAATGCCAGAACATGAAAAGAACCAATAGCGAGCAAAATACATCAATTGCCCCCAATTGCCCCCAATTGCCTACAATTGATTCCAATTGTGAGCAACTGCCTATAAATAAAAATAAAAAAGAAAATATAGATATTATTACTGCGCGCACGCGCGAGGATGACACGATGCTTGGAACGATTACGGTAGACCCGCTGATTATCAAGGTTCAGCAGGAATTGAACGGCTTAACCGATACCCACTATTCAGCGCTTGATGATTATCGTCGCGAGCTGGGAGATGAGCTGGTCAGCTATGCGATTGACATATCTGTTGGCAACGGTGTCCGAAATTGGAACTATGTAGAATCCATACTGCGCGGCTGGCTGACCCTTCATATTCACACCGTAGGTGAGGCCAAGGCTGAAAGCGAGAGGCATAAGAAGCAACAGCAAGCGCCCGTTCAACGCGGCGGTAAGGTGGTCAGCGCTCAACAGTACCAACAGCGCGACTATAACGAGGATAAGCTGGCTGATTCGCTGGGTGTCAGTGATCTGTTCAAGGAGGGCGCTGGATGATTACAACGCAGGGCAAGGTGTACGAGCAGCGTGGCATCGTCTACGTTAAGACAAATCGCCCGGATGCTGACAACCTTGCGGAAGACGTGACAGTGGTTTGGCGGGACAACCGCCAGATTAGCCCGGAGCAGCAGCGCAAGGCATGGGCGCTCGTGGGAGAGATCACCGCATACGCCGGGTATATGCCGAGGGAACGGGAAACGGTCAATCAGCATTTGAAACAGCGATTCTTAATGCAACAGGCAGAAGAGTATCAGCGGCAAATGTTCAGCCTGTCCAACTGCTCGATGACCGAAGCACGGGAGTACATCACGTTCCTGATTGACTTCTGTCTTGCGGAAGACGTGCCGACCAAGTACCCGCTGATCGAGTATGCGGATGACATCGAAGCAATGGTCTACTCCATGCTCCTGCATAAGAAATGCTGTGTGTGCGGGAAGAAAGCCGAACTTCATCACGTGGACGCAATCGGCATGGGTGGCAACAGACTGACAAAGCCGCAGCTGGGCGCGAGGGTGCTTCCGCTGTGCAGACTGCATCATACGGAATGGCACAACATCGGTGAAAAACGGTTTAACGAAGCGTATCATCTTGAGCCGGTGCGGCTGGACAAGAGACTGGCGAAGGTGTACGGACTGACAAAGGCGGCACAACGGGAAGGTAACTACACAAAATCTTAAAACCAATCTTAAAAATTGAGGAGGACAAAGAAATGGCAACCAAGGCTAATACACAGGAGTTCATCGAGATCAAGCGCGTAGAGATTCGCAAGGCGAATGTCCGTATTCGCAGCACTGCTCCGCTGATTATGCACAAGTGGAGCGAGAAGGCTAAGAAGATGATTCTTGACAAGCAGACCAAGGCGACCAAAACCAAGGGGCATGATCTGAAAGTCCCCGTGCAGGACTTCATTAGCTCGGCATACTGGATTACGCCTGAACCGTCCGGCGCGACGGATGAAGAAGCTGAACGCGCTTTCGATGAAGCTGTGTCAAAGGGAGCTCGCTGGGGTTTCCCGGTCACGGCGATCAAACAGGCAACCATCATGGCGGCAAGCCGTAACGATATTGACATCAAGACCACGACCCTGCGCGGATGCTTCTTCATCAAGGGCGAAGGCCCGGACATGCTGGCAGAGGTCAAGGGCTGTGTACCACACATGCGCGAAGACATGGTGCGCGTCGGTGGCATGAGCAAGACTGCCGATATTCGCCATCGGGCGCAGTTTGATGATTGGTATATGGATTTGGAAATCAGCTACAACGTCAATGGCCCGATTACGCTGGAGCAGATTGTCAATCTGATTAACCTCGGCGGTTTCACTTGCGGCATTGGCGAGTGGAGACCGGAGAAGGACGGTAGCTTCGGGACGTATGTAGTTGATGTGAGCGCGGCTGGCTGATGCCAGCCCGCCGACGGCGGGCACGGCCTGTCAAGGCTTGGCACGGCACGGATCGGTTTGGCAGGATAGGTTTGGAAGGGTAAGGTAAAGCATGGCGTGGCTGTGTGCGGTGCGGCAGGAATGGCGAGGCGAGTAAGGGCGACGCAAGGTGAGGCACGGCGCGGCTGGCGAGGCTTGGCGGGGCTTGTTAGAGCGTGGTGAGGCCCGGTGCTGTGTGGTTTGGCATGGCCGGCGTGGCGGGGAATGACGGGGTAAGGTACGGTCAGTTGTGGATAGGTGAGGTACGGAGTGGCCCGGCAAGGCAGGCATGGATAGGCGAGTTGAGGAGTGGCCCGTCGAGGCACGTTCTGGAAGGGTCAGGCAGGTGTGGAACACCAAACAATGAAAGGGGACACAGAAATGGTCTATCAGTGGAAAACGGGGGCGCGGTACAGCGTCTCGGCAGAAGTGGCGGCAAGCGTGATGAACGAGCTTTCCGCGCAGAACAATTTGAGCGCCAAGGCGCTTGTGGACGCGAGCCGCCCGGAGGACGCGCCGCTTCACAATGAGTTTGAATGGGATGACGGCATTGCCGCAGAAAAGTGGCGGGAACAGCAGGGCCGGGTCATGATTGCCATGGTTGCGGTGGTGCAGGAAGGGACGGAACAGAAAGAACCGATCCGGGCATACTTCCACATCGAGGACAACCAGCCGCGCTATGAACCGATTGTGACCATCATCAGCAGTGAGGAAAAGCAAGCAAAGCTGTTCAAGCTGGCAATCAAGGAATTGCAGTCCTTCCGGGACAAGTACCAGAGCATCAAGGAGTTTACGAAACTGTTTGCGGACATCAGGGAGTTTGAGGAAAAGGCATCATGAATAAGTACCACAATGAGCCGATCACGCTTGACGGCATCCGATTTCAGAGCAAACGCGAGGCGTACCGCTGGCAGGAGTTAAGGCTGTTACAGCGGGCCGGAGAGATTAAAAATCTTCAGCGCCAAGTGCCGTTCGTCATCTGCCCGCCCTGCAAGACGAGATCAGGGAAAAGCCAGACGGCGCGGAAATACGTTGCGGATTTTGTCTATATCGACAAGACGGGTCGGCTCGTTGTGGAGGACGCCAAGGGCGTAAAGACGGACGTTTATAAGCTCAAAAAGGCATTGATGCTGTATTTTCACGGCATTGAAATTCAGGAGGTATGATGAATGTTGCTGGAACTGATCGCATTGTCGGCTTGCTGTTTGCTGGTGGGTCTTCTTCTGGGAATCGTGCTTGCCAACCATCGCGGGCGGCGGTACGAAGCGCCCCTGCCCGACTTTGACCCCATGAACCCTATCAATGGTCAGGCGCGGACGGAAACTCACGGTGGCGTTGAATGGACGGTATACGGGGGCAGACAATGACCAACTATGAGCTGATTAACGAGCTACGGGATCAGGCAGAGGTTATCGGGCCGGGGACGGAATACCATTTACTCATGGAGGCCGCAGACGTGATCGAGGCGCTGGACGAGCGGGTGGCGATTATGATGGAAGATGCCAATCTGATCGAAGCGCTGGGCGAGCGTGTGGCGATTATGAGCGTGGAAGAGGATGCGGAAAGGGCGGCGAAACAGGATGACTGACCGGGAGAAGGCTATCAGAGCCGTTGAAACTTGTTTTGATAGTTGGATTGATAAGCACCGGAACATGGGCCTTGATTTGCATGAAGTCGAGCGGTTGAAACATGAAGCGATGGAAATGCTTAAAGAGCAGGAGCCGATAGAACCGAAAGTCGATGTAGATGAATGGCGATGCCGGAATTGTGGTCACAAACTGGAACATCAGGAATTGCTTGGTGAAAACGTGCTGTTTCATGAACAGTACAACTATTGTCCGCAATGCGGAAGGGCGGTGAAGTGGGATGAGACCGATTGATGCAGACGCGCTGGTTGATGCTATGACGGGCGCTTGTAACATATTTGATGCGCATGGGGCGGACACAACACTTGCCAGAACACTGATAACAATTGCGGATAAAGCTCCGACCGTTGGCGGCTGGATCAGTGTCAAGGACAGACTACCCAGCGAACACGATTCTTTATTCGCAAATCATCAGCATTTAAGCAAACATATGTGGGCTAAAGAATCTGATGACGTGATCGTCTATGTTGTTTTTCCAGATGGAACTGGTCGTGCAACGGAAGGACGGCTTCGTGATGGAAAATGGAATACGAAGATATCTCCCACATTGGAGTCTGTCGTTACCCATTGGATGACGATGCCTGAACCGCCTGAAACTTAAGTAGGAGTTTTAGAATGGCTGATTATCATGTTGGTGCAGGTGAAATAACTGGCGAAATCTATGCTGGCGTATTAGCGAAAGACGGCAAATCATGGAGGAACCATTCGATTGTAACAGATGCGGCTATCTGTGCTGTACGGGATCATCTCATTAATCAAATGGAGCAAAGCAATCAAGATTGGTTTGGTTATGAGTGGTTGCAAAAAGATGGAAAGATGGTCATATTGAGCGTTACAGTCAAATAACTTAAATAACACCAGAAGGAGTTTGACATGAGTTATGATCTCCGAATCGGCGTAAAGGTCGAAGGGTTGGACATAATCGCGGTCATCGACGAGCCGCAGTATTCCAGCCCGACATACAATCTGGGCAAGATGTTCCGTGCTTGCATGGGCTGGGATTTCGAGCAGGGCAAATGGTACAACGTGGCTGAAGTCTGGCCAAAAATCAAACACGGTATCGCCGAACTGATAACGCATCCGGGCAAATACACGAAATACAACGCTCCGAACGGCTGGGGAACGGTAGAGTCAGCGAAAGAGGATCTTATATCGCTTGATGAGTGCATCAAAAATAACGTTGGTGATTCCTCGTTGGGAACGTTGCAGGAAATCCCGCCAGAGCATCTGTGGTTGAGGTGGTAGCATGATCTACTACCTGAAACCATGCCCGTTCTGCGGACAGTCGGCTCATCTGGTGACCGTGGAACAGCCGGACGGGTCGGAAACGTACTCCGTAGACTGTGACAATGACGGTTGTGTTGTCAGCCCGTATACGCCGCTGTACGATACGGAAACCGAAGCTGTGGAAGTCTGGAACAGGAGAGCAAATCATGCTGACGGTTGAGAAGTTTGGGCAGATTATTCGCGCAGAACGGGTGCGGCAGAAAAGTACTCAGGGAGCGCTGGAAGACGCGACAGGGGTTGCTCGTGGCAATATTTCCAATATTGAGCGGGGAAAATACAAATACGGCCCGTCCCTGTTCATCTGCAACAACATTCTCGATTCATTAGGGCTTGAATTCAAAATCGTGCGAAAGAAGCCAGAACAGCGCTGACCGTGGCTATAAGCCGAGCGGACAATGCAAAGAACCCGCGTCGATCTCGTCGCCCAGCTTCTCGCAGATGAGCAACTTCTTCTCTGGTCAACGGCGTGAAGATCGACTATCGTTTCAGCGGTCAGCGTTCCTATAAATCCGGCGATGTCCTCTTGCCGGTCTGGTTTGCGGTCAGCCAGCATCAAAACCGCAATTCTGTTGAGGGGGCTTGATGATGGACACACGAAAAGCAATTGGTCACGAGTACGGGCCAACGCCAGACGCGACAGTAACGCGCCGTTGCCCGATCTGCGGCAAGCCGTTTGTCTACGCAGGCGGCTGGTGCGTTGGCAGTACGCCCGTCTGCTCGTACTCATGTCAACGACAGCTTGTGGCGCAGTACAAGCAGAGCAGGGAATACAAGCGGATTCAGAATGAACTGAACCCATCTGCAAAATTACAGAGAGAACAGATTGCATCAGATGTATCTGTTCATAAATTGCCGGATGGTCCACTCACAAAAAACCAATTATTGGAGCTTAACAATTCTCATCCACGGCTAAGTTATGAAACATTTCAGGAAATTGCTATGCTGGTTTTGCAGGGGAAAAGCAATAGAGAAATACGGCAAATCAACAAAACAAAAGAAACTATCATACATGATATTCGTGTAATAATGGGGTATATACCTATACGTGGGACGACAAAGATGTTAACGGAAGATCAATTAAAAGAAATGAAGGAAATGTCGGATGCTGGTTATAAGGCTTCAGAGATTGCATTGCGTTATGGTGTTAGTAGAAACACAGTCATGAGGTGGATAAATGATTGAGGCTACGATTAAACAGGTTGATGGTGACGAAATCACAATGCCTTTTGAGGGTTGGCCAGCGCTGGCACTCTGGATGCAGGATCATGCAGGAAGCTATACTGGCGTGGACGCAAGGCCGAAAGGAGAAGTTTATGACGCAGAATGACATGATTCTTGAGCACCTAAAGCGCGGTGATAGCATTACACAGATGGAAGCGACAAATCTCTACGGCTGTACCCGTTTGTCGGGCCGCATCTACGATCTGCGGCACATGGGCCACAAGATCAAAAAGACCATGGAAAGCGCCGCCAATCGGTACGGCGTTACTGTCAGCTATGCCAGGTATATGCTGGATATTTGACGGATTTGAAGTTGTCTAGACTACGAAAGGAGAGGAAAATAGCGTATGAGCAGGTTTGAGCTATTAGAGATCGAAAGCGCGAGGCACGGGATTGACGAGCTGGACAGAATGAGGCGAGAGCACGGATTGAGCCAAATGAAGATGGCAGAAATCCTCAATGACCCGGACACGGGGCAGCGGCTTTATCGGGCTTTCAGAAGCGGC
>Ga0326512_10001244_pt1 | contig 20147 bp, 31 predicted proteins | sample 1_2617_0518_D_FD_203652 | JGI IMG/M metagenome (GOLD analysis project Ga0326512, IMG submission 203652) | Bovine rumen microbial communities from UC Davis, California, United States - 1_2617_0518 | ecosystem: Host-associated > Mammals > Digestive system > Stomach > Rumen | place: USA... | reverse complement strand
AATTTGCGCATGAATAAGAACCTGAAGGCGGAGTCCGGCTTGTCAGGGAATGATTTCCGATTCCCTCAAATGCCGCAAATGTCGGGCATAGACACACGCTTTTGATGGTTCCATTCCCGAACGATGTGCTCCAGTCCCATGTCATGCGGAGCGTCCCGTCAGCTTGCCATCCAGACTCAACTTCGTTGTAGCTTCCCATCTCGGTGGGGTCGGCATTGTTCTGGACGCCTCGGACGCCGTTAGCTGTCATATTTAAGCCTAAAGGCGGATATATGATGTCTGGGTCATCCGTTACGCCTTCGGTTACAATGTCATCATCAAATAGCATGATTCCGCCAAGAAGGCTGTCTGTCCAGTCGCCTCCGGCAGCGCTTCCAAAGGGTGAGTGCGCGAGTTCTCCGCCCGGCTTGAAATAATGCTTGAGGGCGTTCGTGAAATGGTTGTGGTCGACTGTCCGCTGAACCTCTCCGGTTTTAACGTCTTTTAATTCAATAATCGTTGTACCTTTCATTTTAGCCCCCTAAATGTAATAAACTTGGATGTATGGTGTTCCTGCCGTTCCTTGCGTCCATCTGACTGTAGCCGCTCCATTAACCACTTCGAGTGTTTTAAAGTAGTTTGTGGGCGTTCCGAGCGGCCACGTGAAGCCGTTCGCATTGTCGATGATGAAGCCTGAAGCAAACAGAATCCTCGTCACGGTATCGCTGAATCCAAACTGACTGAGTTCTGCCCATTCATCCCCGGCCTGAACCGCCGAGGCATAATTAAAGCTGAACACTTTAATCGGCGAACCGTCCGTCCATTTCATGCCGGTATCAACCGAGGTTCTGTCAGCAAACCCGAAGCCACCAGCGGAGCCGTTAATCCATTTGGAATTATTTCCGTCATAGACGAGCGCGTCCCCGTCTGAAGGGCTTGTTATGTCAACGTCCGTTAGAACCGAGAGCGCCGGAGCATCCGCCACGTTTGCGGCTGTAGTCCGCTCCCACTTGGTCGCATCCCATGTGCCGGTCACATTATCCTCCAAGCAGATATAGAGGAAAAATTCATACATCGCCACGTCTCCGGTGTTGTACGTGGCAGTTTCATCATACGCGTCCGCGATTGAAACCTGAGAGGCGTGCATGATCGTGTCTATCTTGTCGCTGTTCCGGTTTAATACGGACACGTCACCGGAATCCGATTGAACCGGCTTTTCTAGTTGGTAGTTATCGGTGTAGGTTGACATTTTCTACCCCCAAATGTATTCATCTTTGAGCTCTGCCCATGTCTTCTGACTGAGCTGGCCCCATGTGTAGTCTTTCATTTGTTTCTTGTTGACGAGTATCTTGTCGCTCATCGTCTTCACGTCATAGTCATCTGTTATGTCGATGAGCGTTGTCTCATCAGTGATCGCCGGAGAAACCGGAACAATCTGCGCGATTGTCGGGTTTGCCGAGAACGAGAAGACGTCCATATCACCGTCACACGGAATCCTGTGGGCGGTTTCCTCAATGTCGATAAAGCCGTCCCAATCCTTCTCTGACGCAAGGCCCCTGCCGGAAATGACTGCGTGAACGCCCTGAACCGGGATTGTAATCGTTCCCCCCACTGCCTTGATTTCAGCAGTGAACCGATAGAGTTCATTGTCGTTCAGGCGCATCACGTAAAGCAGATGCAGTACATGGTCGCCGTCTATCCATGTCTCTTTCGGATGCCTGGCAATCTCAACACCGTTCTGTTTGTACGTTATGACACATTTGGTGTCATCCACCGAGGCATTTAGGAGAATTTCACACTGGAAGATAACCGTTGCTTTGACTATCGTTGCAAAGCGGATGTCCAGAAACTGCCGCGTTTGATTCGGCGAAACACTTAATTGATAGGCGTTTGTATAGGTGTAGTAGTGAGTCTCTGACGCACTCACCTTGCTCATTATGGAAGCGAGTTCTTTGTCCGGTTTGTCCAAGGCAGTTGCGAGCGCCGGGTCGGTTCCGGCCCCTGTCGCGTTATACTGTGCGTGGAACGTCCAAGAGTAAGAGGTTAAGCAGCTTATTTTGTTTCCGTCCCCGATGCCGTTTGAGAATCTCAGAACGTCCCCGAGGTCGTACGCCGGATTGCCAAGCATTTGGAAGGAAAACGGCACATAATGGACGGATTGAAGAGCTGTGAGGATATTCCGGCACATTGTCTCCCTGAGTGATACAACTCCGCTCTGAAGGAATGGATTCGCGCCAAGGGAATAGGTTAGACCGTCATCAGGTGTCACGGTGAAGGTTTCCACCTTATTCGCAACCACTGCCTCGAGTTCGATGGCGGTGTATTTCGTCTCAAAGTCTGCGAAACTTCCGCCTGTGGCTCTTTCGTCCCAATCTATGGTATCTACCGCGGTTTGTGTGTATTTCCTCAAGACAAGCCTTCCTGTGCGGTCTATCGTGCAGAAAGCACCGATTGCGGTTGATAACTGGGAAAGATAATCTCTCCAAGTGACGATATCATTTTCCCCGTATAGATTGATGAGATATCCGGTGTTTGGAAACGCCTCAACCTCAGCCCGAGTCATTCCGAGTGTGACATGGCACTCGGTGCAGGCCAGAAGTAAGAGGTCGTAAGCATATCCTGTTGAGGAATCAATAGAGCAGGGTTCCTCGAAGAGATTCATGCGGTCATACGCCGTGACGTTCACGCCATGTTCGGTGTGTTCCGCGTTGTCAATACGGTAGATCCCGAGCAGAACCTCTTCCCATGTGTCGTTGGCTTCATCAACGCATTGCCAGTATGAGAGAGTTATGTCTAAACCAACCCATGAATAACGCGGAATGTTGAGCGATTGAAATGTACAATGCAACTCCCCAACGTAGACCGCCCCGAGGATGACATCAGACTCACCACACTGGTTCTGTAGCGTCAGGGAACCGCTCGCAATGTTTTCATCGGTGAAGGTTACGTCCCCCACCGTTCCCGTGATCCGGGAGAACTGGCTGTCCGCCTTCATCGCTGATTTGTATGCGTTAGAAACGGCGTACATCCTGCCCCTCCTTAATACTCTTTTATGTTGCACGAAAAAACCCAATATCCTTCAGTTCCCGGGTTTCTCTCGGAAAACCTCTGGAATGATGCGGAAACGTCCCTGAACCGGACATTATGGTTCTTGGCCTGTCCGGTGACGGGGTCATAGCAATTCAGGACTACCGTTCCCTTACCGGCATAAGCCATGAGCTTTTCGTACCAAAACGATGACACTTGCCACTGCGCCGCCACGCTTAGAACATTTCTCCGCACCACATTCGCTATGGTTGTTCCTGCTTCCGTCTGCATTTCGGTTTCCACAACGGAATAACTCTCGTCCCACTGAACGGGCGTTATGATTGTTTCGCTGTCAAATTTAATCACATGACTCATGCGCGCCCTCCTGACCGGAACGCCGTCCGCTGGATTGATTTCTGCACCATCGTGTCAAACGACTGCTGACCGATGGAAAGATTGATGCTCATGTCTCCGCCGTTCATCAGGAGCCTCTCAAGATACGGTCTGTAGTCGATCGCCGCTGACTGCTGGGCGATTGAGAGCTGCATCTGACGGGCTGTGGCGTCAATCCATTTCTTATTGTTTTCGAGAGGCACAACCGCCTCTGCTCCGGAACCCTCGAGGAAACCAATCTGGCCCTTTTCAAGGATTCCACCTTTTGCAAGGTAAGGGATTTCGGGAATATTGATTCCTTTTCCACCCACGAGCGGAACCCATGACGGGATCTTGATTTTATTCAAGCCCGAAATAAACACGTTGATTAGTCCGATTAGAGCGTTGATTGGTGCTTTGATAACCTCAACCATGGCATCAATGATACTGCCAACGATGTCCTTTGCACCTTCGAAGATACCGCGGAACCACTCTCCGACTTCCGAGAAAATGTCCTTTATTGAACTCCATAAGTCTGAGAACCATCCAGTCACAGCACTCCAAACGCCTGTTATGCCGTCCCATGCGCTTTGGAATATTCCGGTGAACCACTCTCCGACTTCCGAGAAAACCAGCTTGATGGCTTCCCAGATATCCGAGAGAAATTGCTTGAGTCCGTCCCAAGCATCCTTTACAAATTGGCAGATAGAATCCCAAGTGCCGTTCCACCACTCGGCAAATCCGGTTATCAAGTCTTTAATCCAAGAAATGAACGCATGCCAGATTTCCTTTGCGAGTTCGCAGATAGCTGTCCAGTTTTTAATAACTTCTATTACAGCAATAATGGCCAGAACAACCGCCGCGATGATTCCGAGCGATACCGTCATTGTCGATCCGATTGCCGCAATCTTCGGAATCAATGTTGCCGCGATGAATCCGGCAATCTTACCAATCAGGGTGAAGATCGTTCCGAGTCCGGTTATGATCTTGCCTACAAAAATGATGAGAGGCCCGGCAACTGTCATGAAAAGCCCGATTTTGATGATCACGTCTTTCGTTCCGTCTCCAAGCTTGTCCCACCAATCTTTGAATTTCTTGATTTTATCAGTCATTTTTTCAACGATCGGCGCAAGGGTTTCGGATAATGTGTTCCCGACTTCTGAGAGCGCGTCCTTGAGGTTATTTTGCGCAACCTTTAACTGGCCCGAACCATCCTCAAAGTTTTTGTATGTATCGTCAACAACCCCGATCGAGCCGGATAACTCACCAGCGGCCGTTGATAGGTCGCCGAAGTCAAGGGTTCCGTTTTGGATGGCCGAATAGATTTGGTCACCTGACTTGCCGAATAATTCATATGCATAGGTGAGGCCGTCCATGTCATCGGTGCCATATTTGATGGTGTCGTTTAGATCGCGGAGAGCATCGGAAAGTGGAATCCCGTCCTTTGTGGCGTTCTTTAATGCCTTGCGGAATCCCTGCATAACGGTTTCGCCGTTTGCTCCTGACTTCTCGAACCGCCCCATCAGGGCCGCCGACTGGTCAATGTTGAGTCCTAACTCTTCAAACGCCGCAGCGTTCTGAACGAGTCCGTTCTCCAGAGTCGAGATGTTGACGCCCGTGTTCTGGCTGACTCTTGTCAAGACGTCCAATAATCTTGATGCATACTTGGAATCTTTCCCGAACGCCGCAAGGGCCTTCTGAGTCGAATCAACCGCTGAGGTGACATCTGTATTGTTTAATTTGGCGAACTTAACGTATTTTTTCGACAGGCTTTGCAGTTCGTCACCTGTCAGATTGAACCTCGTATTTACTTCGCCGACAGCTTCCGCGGCTGTCTCAAAATCAGTCGGGATCTCGGTTGCGATTCCGCGCGCAGCTTCCTTCATGGCGTCCAGTTCTTCGCCTGTTGCGCCTGTTTTCTGCGCAACAATGTCCAAAGCATCGTCAACCGATAAAAAACTCTTATATGCCGCAGTTCCGGCCGCCGCAAGGGGAACAGACACATACTTCGTCATTCCCTCACCGAGTGCCTGGAGCTGTTCGCCAATCTGCTGAAGTTTTGCCGCGGCATCATCTAAAGCACCTTGGAAGGATGCCATGAAGTTCGAACCGCCAAGGTTCTGAATCTGCTGATTCGTTGCCTCCGCCTGTTCGCCGAGGTTCTTCAGCTCTGCCGCAGTCTTGGAAACCTCTGCCTGAAGCTGGTCATATTCTCCCTGAGTGATCGTCCCGTTCTTCAGGGCTTCCGCTGCCTTGTCAGCCGCTTCCTTCTCGAGCTTCAGCTTCTCCTGCGTGTCCTTAATTGCCTTGGACAAGAGTTCTTGCTTCTGCTTCAAGGTGTCAACGTTCTTTGGGTCAAGTTTTAAGGCTTTGTTGACATCCCGAAGGGCTTTCTGAGTCTCTGCAAGGCTCTTGTTGACGTTAGTCAGTGACTTGGAGAGGCCCGTTGTGTCGCCGTCTATTTTAATTGTAATTCCCTTGATAGATGATGCCATTACATAAACCTCTTGAAGTCGTCAGCGGTCGGAAGTTCCGGCCACTCTTCGTTGTCATTTCCTCTTTCTACGAGTAAATCCATGAACTCGCCCATTGTCAGGTGCGTGAGTTCTTCGATGTTTAATCCAATTTCATAAGCCCTTAGCATGTACAGCCCCACTGTAAACGGTCTCGTTGTGGGGCGTTTCAGTTTTTTGGTTGCGACTCCTGTTTATTGTTGCTTACCCAGCAATCGCCCACCGCGCTCACGAACTCTTCGGATGCGATGTCATCCCATTCGAATCCTAAAAGCCATCTTTCAAAATCCATTTCCGTGAGGACGTGCATTTCCTCCAGCTTCTTCGTTGCGGCCATAGCCATGATGAAGCCGATTTTCTCCAAGACTTCCACCTTGTCCGCATCGTCCATGTGTTCCATTTCGCTGAACATCTTGATAGGATTAAAACCAAATGTCCGCTTACAAAAATGAGGAACAGCCGCATTGCATTCGAGTTCAATACTTTTGTTCCCTAAAGTAACAGTTTTTCTCATTTTGAATCCCCCTTGAAATCCCCCACCCCCGAAGGGGTGAGGTTTTAAGTTATTAAGCAGCAGAAACTACTACGGTAAGTGTCGAAGAGTATGTTACGCCGCTCTCGGTGATAGAAGCTGTGATGATACAATTTCCAGCTCCTTCGCCCGTGATCACGCCAGCCGCAACGGTTGCAACCTCATCGTTTGAGGAAGTCCAAGTCACTGTAGAGCCTGCCGGAGTCACATAGGAAGTAACATCGAACGTGTCATCAACCTTGATGCTGACAAGCTGAGGCTGGATCTCGATCACCGGAACAACCGAACCGCCGGCATATACTGCGTTGTACCAATTTGTGTAAGCCGCGGAACCCTTGTCAACAGAATCCTGAACCTTGCCGTCATCCGGTCTCGGAGAAACGGTGATGGTGATTGTGTCTGTCTTGGCCTCGACACTATCTGCTTTTGTCGAACCTTCCACGCTCGGACGAGACAGCATGCATCGATAGAACAGGTATCTCCTGCCGCTGTCATCAAGCTGGAACTCGAACATCAAAGCGATGTACTTCTTGACATTGTCCTTGTTTTCGCTGATAACGCCATTTGCGTCTTTAGTCATGCCGAGTGCCGCAATCTTTACGTCCTCGGGAATCAGGGCAGATTCAAAGTCGCCACTGTATCCGTTGTTCGAGGAAAGCATTGCATAAACACTGTCATCCGCATAGAATGGGTCGTCCGAACCTTCAGCGGAAAGAGAGATGTTGACAGCTCCCGGCCATGCCTTAACTGCTGAATAGGAAGAGAATGTCACACCATTCACCGTTGTTTCTGTAACGATGGAATAATGCACATTCCTCAAGCCGTATTTGATCTTACTCATGAGATTTCCTCCATGTTATAAATGATAGAGTAGACACCTTGGTCAGGATCGTCAGCTTCTTCGGAAGTCCAGAAGATTCCGGCTCCGCTGAGTGCATCCTCGAGAGTGTCACTTATTGAGTCTGGCGCAAGTAGATAAAGCTGCGCCGTGATGTTTGATGTCTTAACGTAGACCTCATCGTCTGCGCCGATGTTTGGGTGGTTAACACTATAAACGACATAAGGGCATTTCGTGCCGATGGGAGCATGTCCGCGGTAGGTTTGAGGTATTACTGATTTGATTGTTTCAATTATCATCCCTGTAACTTAACCTCTCTTTCGAATCTCTGCGGAAAGTCCTGCTGAACCCATTCCTCAACCGGCTTGATGTGCGGTTGTGCTTTCGCTTCGCCCACCTTAGCTCCGCTTTTGCTTATGATGTCGTGCCCTTTTTCGAGTAAATGGGTGAGCTGGTAGTCCGTCTTGTTGTAGACGTATACTTCGCCCTTTTTGGTGCGCTTGACTGCCCATCCTTTTGCGTAGCGTCCGCTGTGGCCTTTTGGCGATGTTTCTTTAAGTTTCTTCACCGCTTCCTTGGCTGTCGCTTCCGCTGTCTTGTCCAGACTGTCCGACACCCTGTCCGGCAGTTGACTGAGAACTGCCATCACTTCCTTCTGTAAGTCGTCCATCTGTTAACCCCTTAAATTCGGCGTACAATTCGACATAGTCTCCGCTTGCGATGTAGGCCCTGTAGATCCCGTATCTCTCCCCGTTGTAAACGAGTATCTTCTCGCCTGAGTATTCCCCATTAAAAACCCGGAACACAAACGCCGGAGCAAGTCCTGCCTTTGACGCGTTAAAGAATTCACCCTGTGAAACACTCCTGACGTCACATAAGACATCCCGCGAGGTTTCCGTTGCTGTTGGGTAATCGCTTGCATCGGCGGAATATACTTGTTTTACGAGAGTTATAACGGAATCCATCAGTTCTCCTTCATCTTGTCAGCGAAAATCCGGTTATTGAGAGCATACCTGAGCATTCTTGGCATGCCCTCTCCGGTCTTCCGCTTATTGAATAACCAGACCGCATACATTGTGGCGATTTCCATATCGCCCACTGTGTCTCCGAGGGTAATGCCCTCTTCTTCGGCATATGCAAGCCCGGAATTGATGTATTGGGTGAGCCGCGCATCGTATGCAGTTGAATTTGTTATGCCTAAGTCAAATTTGACCATTGTCAGAACCGTTGCAATGCTTTGTTGATTCATGACTCACCCTCCATCATTATTTCTTCGGTTTCTTTTTGGGAGCTTCCTTAGTTCCCTGAAAATCCGGTGTGATAACTACCATGGCTTATTCCTCCGATAATGTTAAGGTGGAGAGATCGAAGAACCACTCCTTCTCTTCGCCCGTCCTCGTGGATACAACCTTGAGCCTCTGATTCTTGATATCTGTAAGCTTGAAGATTGCAAGATTATCAGAATCAAGAGCAACAAGGCCGGAACCGGAAGTGGGTGTCAGCCCTACCTTGGTTACAGTTGCGTCACTGTCCGGCGTGAACTTGAGGCCGATGAAATATCCAGCGCCCCAATCCGTGACGATTTGGCCGGAAGTCCTCTTGTAAAGCGTGCCGGAAATGATGTTACCGCTTACCGTGACATCTGACTGAATTTCGGCGGCAGTCGTGCCCCAGAAGTCCGTCTCAGCGGGTGCGGCCTCTACCGTGAGACTGTTTAAAAATTTGCCTGATCCGGTGCAAAGCTTACCTGATTAGCGGCAGGAGTCACGCCATTGATACCGATAGCAACGAATGCGTCATCAATGAGAACCTTGCCGTCATAACGTGCAGTTCCCTTGAAGCCGGTCATATCAGCTGTCCAGAATGCCTGATCACTTGTGCCGATTGTGGTTCCTGCTCTCTCTGCAAGCAGATACAGGTCGAAATAACCAGCAATGATCGTGTTGTCAGGAACGAGAGAGAGAACAACGATATCTCCGCCGATAGCCGGCATCTGGCCGTTGATTGCAGCAACATAAGCGCCACTGGAATCAACCTCGAGGAAGTTGGAGATGAGCTTGTTGTAAGTCGTCTCGTTCATAACCCAAGTCTTGACGCCGCGGCTGTATTTGCCCTTTGCCTTGGAGATGTCATCAATGAGAGCGCGCATGAGCGCGATGCCTGTTACAGTCGCCGCATGGCTCACGATGTTCGGAGTATCGGAAACAGCTGCCAGAGCTGTCACAATACCAACCGGCATCTTTGTTCCTGTTCCGTAGAGGATAGCCTTGTCCAGTGCCAGACCGATTGCCTGACCAAGAACAGAGATAAGTTCGGAAGCAAGATCAACATCGGAATCCTCGAGGGATGCGTTGCAAATCTTGAAGTAACCGCCTACCTTGTAGCCGTCAACCTCAACCTTAGAGAAGCCGAGATCCAGCTCGTTCAGATTAGCACAAGCCTCTGTCCATACTGCCTCAGGAATTGCTCCTTCAATAACCATTCTTCCGGTCCCCGGAACCTGACGCAGGTCAACTCTTTTGTACAGTTTGGAATAATCCTCAATGTTCTCCTTCAGGATTCCAAGGATTACCTGAGGAACGGTGTATCCAACGTTGCTGATGCCGCGTCTTTCTTTAATAGCTGTTCTTACTTCGGTGAGGAAAGCCTGAACCTCGTCCTGCTGAACGAATGCGCTTCTCTCTTCGTAAGGCATATTCTTCCATCTCTTAACCATGTGAATCGTTTCCTTTCTTTCGATTTTTGCTTCAGGCTGTTTCTTCTCAGCCTTCTCAATCTTTTCGGTGATGCCGCGCAGCTCTTCCTCGAGGGATTCAATTTCCCCTTCAAGCTTTCTGAGTTCTTCCTCAGTTGCGGCTTTATCGCTCTCGAACTCGGTCACTGCTTCCTCGACTGTGGTTTTTTCCTCTTCAGTCTCGGCTTCGTCAATGCTCCGTTCAAGTTCTGCCTCACGGGTTTCGAAAGCTGCCTGTTTTGCCCGAACCTCTTCAAGCTTCGCTCTCTTCTCCTTGAGACTCTTCGAAATCATTAGCTGTCTCAGTGCCATGGGATTCTCCTTTCAAACGTTCTTTAGTTCTTTCCTTCCACGCTTCAAGGCGCGCCTTTTTCGCCTCTTCCTCGCGCTTTCGGATGTTCTCCACATCTTTAGACCGGGCGGCCACCTCGGTCTCTACGTAAGCCGGGAAGGTGCAGACGCTCACCTCGTAAAGTTTGACGTCCTCTATTGTCCAGTGGACATCCGCTCCATAGGTTTCGGTTGACTCCTTGAGGATGTCGAAGCCGATGGAGCACTGCGACACATCTCCGCGCTGTACACGAGCATAGATGTTGAGCGCATCCTGATCGTTCGGATTGATTAAGACACTCCCCCACAGTCCATGGTCGTCTACTCGCACATTTAATGTGCCGGCGCCGGTTCTTCCGATGACGAGCGTGGTGTCATGGTTGATCAGCGCTCTTATATCATCTGACAGCGTCCCGTCGAACGCTGTTCTTGATATACTCTCAGACATTCCGGGTGCGATTTCGTAGTTCGAATTAAAAACCGCGAAATAACCCTCTATTCTCTTCTCGCCGTTCTCTTCTCTGGTTTCAAAACGGCAGTCATGCAATGCGTATCGTTTTTGCATGCTTATTCTCCTTCCTGTATCAGCTTCTTTTGTGCCCCTGACATCTCATACGGGATGTAATTCTCCAAGACTCTCAGTTCATCGAGTCCATCCATGGGCGACATTCCGAGCTTGTCTCTCACTTCGTTTCCTGTAACGTATCCGCGGTCGCCGGCGCCGTAATAAACGCTTGCAATCGTTGAGATATCCCAATCCAGAAGGGACAATGAATTAAAACGGACATACCATTCAGGGGAAAGAATGAGTTTCTTCGTGTATTCCTGTTGCATCCCCGTGACAATTGACTTAACCGTTGTCTGGATCATGTTGTTCCAAGCTTCGCGCCTAAACTCTCCAACGCCTAAGACAAACGGCGGAACGCCCAAAATGGCCGCCACCATGGTTCTGTCAACTTTCACATTGTCCGCGAGTGCAAGGTCTGAGAGACTGAGAGGTTTCACCTGCTCGATGCCGAACTGTTCAGCCGGAATCAGCCATGGCTCTCCAACCTGAGCGGATTCAACATAGCTTTCAAGCAGTTTCTGCCTTCCTGATTTCGAGGAAAACTCATCCGTCAAAGCATCCACCTTAACGATGAGAGAAGGCTTCCATTTTGACTTGAAGAAGGCTTTCTCCGTTGCGGATGCCTGTTTAAGGTTGTCAGCCAAGTCTTTGAGACTCACCCGGAGGCCCCTGCCCTTCCATGGGTAAGAAGGGTCAGGGTTTAAGGTGAAATGGAGCACTTCATCGGGCCGGAGTGTTTGCCCGTTCACGGTGACGGTGTAGCCGTATCCGTCAGGATTTAGGGAGACCTGATTGGCAGGAATAGGCTCGAGACTGTCAAGGTATCCATCATATAGGCGAGGAAGAACGATGGAATTACCATTACCGTAGAGAAGAAGATTCATCACTACTGCCTCGATGAAGGTTTTTCGAGTCATGTAGTGATTGGGATTTATGTCAAGGACGCGGGACAATTCATTAACAATCCGCGTGTCGCCTTGATCCGTGTTCTTCATGATTTGAATCGTTAGGGTTCCAATTAACTCGGCAAGAATCCTGCATCCTGTCATGACTTCCGGGCAGTCAGCAAGGGAAGTGTAACCATTCACACAGATATCGCCTTCACCCAGCCAGACACCGACAACACTGTTCTGCGTCTGCTTTTGGCTTCTTTTTTTGAAAAGGTTTAGTCTTCCCACCAGCTTGATGCCTTCCTTTCACGTTCTAAGTTGTTTAAGTAACGGACGCAAGCGAACACGCTCGCATCGAATAAGTCTATTCTTGACTCCTGTTGTACTTTTTGGAATCGGATCATATCATCCGAACATTCCACCGCCCTGACGTTCTGGACGCAATACTCATACGCCTCAGAGCCTAAGTAATACAACTTTTTATCCTTTGCGGATTTCTCTATATGCCTGAAGCCTTCAGATTTCAGGTAGTAGTATTGCGGTTGGTCAACCACATTAAATTTCTGTTTTTTCATTCCGAGGAAGTATTCACGGGCGAACTTTCTGTCGTGGCCTATCTGCTTGATGTTGAATCCTCTATCCCGCATCATGCAGAACCACTTCACCACTTCATCGGTGTTGACAGTTGGAGTATTGGTCATGGTGAGCCACCCATCTTCCGCCCAGCCAAACAGGGGAATTCCGTCTTCCTCGGCTTTCTTCGCCGCGTTCACGATCGGGAAAAAGGCGTGAGTGATGATGATGTCGCAGTCTTTCTCGCGATCATGCCCGAAGAGTGCCGCCGCTGTGAGGTCATGCAGCTTCGATAAGTCCGCGCCGCCGTACCAGTCAATCTTCCTCGTTGCAAGTTCGTCAATCGTCCAAGTGTAGCAGGAATCCGAAGCCCGAAACTCTTCGATGTTGAAATACGCTTTCATTGCTGTGGTGTAGATGTCGAGTGACCGGGAGAGGAAGTCTTTCCTCTGCTGTGGGTCGTTCTGTGCCTGAAGCGCATCGTTCATCATTTCATCCGGCCTTATCGTGACGCCGTAAGATGGGTTTGCTTTTTCGTGCTGAATCGGGTTCGTGTAGTCAACGTCCCCGTTTTCGTCCTGATCCGCCGCGGCGATGAACGCGAAGAGTGTTTCATCCTGAACAGTTCCGTCTAATACTTTTTTGCAGTAATCTATTCGGCGATAGCAGAAGCTGTTTGCATTGTCTCCGGCTGTGGTGATACCTATCATCAGCTTATTTTGGTAGGCCTTCATTGCTTCCTTGAAGCGGTTATACTGTGAAGGCTTCTTGAAAGCGTGGATCTCGTCAGCAATTGCCATATTGCAGTTGAACGAATCGTGTGCATCCGGGTTTGATGCAAGGGCCTCGATGTAGATGGAACCGTCCGGGCGTCCGTCTGCATCGGTGAAGTCATATTGCAAGGAGTGTTCCTGTCTGTTGTCTCTCAGCCTAAATGTGTTTATCAAGCCGTTGTACTGAAGCATATAGACAATGTCGGCAAAGGATTCGTTTGCCTGTTTCATTGAGCCGGATACGATATACAACCGGGAGCCTGATTTTCTTTCCAGAAGGGCTAAGCCCCAAGCAAGAGCTGCAACCATCATGGTTTTTCCATTCTTCCGTGGAACATTTATGAAGCCCTCTTTGAATCTCCGCTCGGTCGTTCCCTTATAGCGCCACGCCACAAGGTTGTAAAAAACAAACCTTTGCCATGGTTGCAAAACGAGTTTTGTGTTGACGAGGCTTGTGCCGTCCATTGCCTCACCTTGTTTGTGCACCATCAGTTTTTCCGCGATGCCAATAACAAAGTCTGCGTCCTTGTCGTATAATTCGAAACGGTCATCCTTGAGGTCCTTGAGGAACCTCTGACATGATTTGGTGATGTACTCTCCGGCAATCTTTTTCCCGGAAACCACATCCTCTGCGTATTTAATCGCTATTTCCCGATTCGAGCTCAAGCAATGCCTCCGTCAGTGCGTCCATTTTTCTTGCCTTCATTGATTCCTCGTTGATTGCCTTTAATGCCTTCGGCGTGAGTCCAAGCTCGCGCCAATACCCGAGCGCGTCCCTGTTTAAGTCGTTCAGGAGCCGAAGTGCCGGATTCTGCTCAAGGTTTGTCGCTCCGGCTTTGTTCGTGTGTTTAACGATCACTTGACCCCCTGTCTTTTCAAACGTATCCTGCGCTTTGTCGCGGTTCTCGAGGATTCCTGCAAGCGTCTCGATGACGTTCACAAAGAACGGCTTATATGTTCCGGCTTCTTTTGCTGTATTTTCAATTTGGGCAATCCACTCGTCTTTTGTCATTTCAGCCTCTTGATTATTTCCAGTTCTCTTTCGGATAATTCCCAACGCTCGGCCTTTTCACGCTCGACCTTTTTCGCTTCAGAAATCAGGTAGCCCTTGCCGAACACGGCCTTCCCTGATTCCTTCTGCGCATCAAGCTGTGAACATGGGAATGATTCGTCAACATTTACAGAGAACTCAATGCCGAGTCTGCTGTATATCGCCATCATTGGAGATGTGACAAGGTGCAGAGGGTAGCTGTATTTCGGCATCTGCTTGTGCTTTTCGCGCTGGGTTTTCGTGTTTGCTTCGTCCACAAGTTTGTGGAGCTTAGGGCAACTTTTGAATCTTATCTTTGCGTCCTCCAAGTTTGTGAGGAATGATGTTGACACATTTGCGCCGTTTTCGTAAGTGATTGGGACACCGGTGCATAGCGCGGTTGAAGAAGAAGAAGAAGAGAACAAAGTCAGCGCCGGAGCAAAAAGGAAGAAGCTCACCCTGTTTTCTTTATAGAATTTTAGGATTTCCGAGAGGATGCTGAACGGTGGATTGTCCACCACTACGCTACCTGTCGGGTATTTGAATTTCTGATAATCTCCGCCAGGATAGAATGGCCGGACAAACTTTGACCGTTTGACGCCGTATTCTTCTTCCACGAACTGCTCAACAGCTTCGTATACAAGCTCCGGTGTATAGCAGTCGTCCGTTGTCTTCTTGGCCTCAAACTTCTTCAAAAATTCCTGATACTCTTCATCGTCTTCGCTGAGTTCGCCGGATGCCATGCGCTCTTCGAACTCTCGCTTTTTCTGTTCGTATTCTTCTGCATCTCCATCGTCAGCGAACCCGAACTGTGACATATCAATTTCATTTATGCCAAGTAGTTCAATGTCGAGTGCTTCAAAGTTCCAATCCGCAATCTCTCCGACCTTGTTATCCGCAAGCCGGAAGGCTTTTATTTCTTCAGGCGTTAAGTCATCGGCGACAACGCAAGGAACATATTTTAGCCCTATCTTCTTGGCGGCCTTGATTCTCGTGTGACCGCAGACGATAACGTCGTCTTTGTCGATCACGACAGGAACCTTGAAGCCGAAACGCTTAATTGACGCCGCTACAGCATCCACAGCATGATCGTTGTCCCTCGGGTTGTTTTCGTATGGAATTAGCTCATTAACAAGCCTGTCAACAGTATTCATTTATCCCCCATTAACTGTTTTAATCCTTGTGTATCTAAACGTGCCCTTTGCACCGTTCGACCCAATCTTCGCAAGAAGATCGCGCCCGGGGGCATGGGTTGTCTCTCGTAGTTCAGTGAAAAAAATAAAAAAAAATATTTTTTAGCCACCCCCCTGTATTTTTTTCAGGGAAGGGCAGAGGCTTCTCCTGTCCAAAGTATTACACCTTCAACCGGATTCCCCTTGATGTCCTTCCAGTATTCTCTCCCTTCCATCCGGCAGATGAAATGCTGGAGCCTGTCATCCCTTCCGTCAACCGTGACATCATACCAACCTTGTTCAGTTGGGAATCCATCCTTGTACTCTGGCATCCCTTAGAATCCTCCGCTTCAGGTTCTCCCCTTCTTCGGTGAGTAAGCCTGTGTCTCTATCGTGCATCTTCTCATGGCATGAGTAGCAGAGTGACACGAGGTTCCAATCAGTTAACCTGAACTCTGGTCGCTCCTCTGTTGGGATAGCGTGATGCACTATCTTCGCCGCCGTTCTCTTTCCGTACCTTCGACACATCCGGCATTGATAGTTATCTCTACGCAGTATTGCCTTCCGCTTGCTTTCCCATTTACTCTGGCCATAAAAATGTTTATCCATAATTCCCTATGTATGCGGAGATTTTCGCATTGTCAACCGTGACTTATGGAAGTTATGGAAACCAAAAAGGCCGGACGTCTGTCCAGCCTATTCGTTACTTCTTTCGCTTAATAGTTGGTTCTACTCGTTCCGGTTTCCCTTCTTCGAAGAGTAGACACCTTGACAAGTCCTCTCCTCTCTTGTCGGTTCCGTCCCTGTTCGTACATGCCTCGTCATTCCTTCCTGCGTAGTAGCAGAAGATTGTCCCATCATACCTGTCGTGTCCTCGCCACTTACATTTCCTGCATAGCTCCTTGTTCCTTTTCATTTGCCCCTCCAAGAAATTCCTCAAGAGTCATCTGCTCGTATACGTTGTCGCCTTGATACAGCCATTCTGGGTTGTCTTCGAACAGTGCGTGTTCCATCTGGTCTTCGTAATCCTCAAACAGTTCTTTCCTCGTAAAATGTTTTGGTAATGGCATCCACGCATGAACCTCGAGTCCAAAGATGTCGCGCCCGTCATGGATGTTCCACCTTCCTTCCGGTTCTCCTACTGGTTCGAGCCATGAGCCTATAGCGAAGCCGTGATCTCTTGTCAGGAACGTTCCTTGCTTGTCAACGCTCTTCCCGGAGATTTCCAAAAGAACCAGCAACCCCTTCGGCGGCAACATGTCCTTCGGTTCAATCCACCCCATCCGCTTCAATCTCCTTCTTCAGTTCCCTGAGTTCATCCGAATACTTGTTGTACATCTGGATGTCCAGTGCATCCCATCTGTCTATCATGTCGATGTGAAACAAAATCTTTTCCAATTCCTCGGCCCTTGCCTTTTTCTCTTCAATCGTCATCGTCTTCCTCCATTCTTCTTCTCTGTCTCTCGCATTTCTCGTTGATAATATCCTGCACATAGTTCGCCGTCAGTCCATAGGCTTGCATCATCTGTTTGATACATATAAGCACGTCAGCTATTTCCTCAGCCATATCCAGACAGCTTCCTATTGACGGGTCTCTGTGGCACTTGCTCGCCGCTTTCGTCAGTTCCGATAATTCCTCAGCCCATATGATCGTTTGTTCAGTGATGCCGTAGTAGGTGAGGATAGGTGTTTGGTTATCAATGTCAAATTTCATGTGTCCTCCTTGAAGTCGAATATTGTGTACTGGTAATCCCCCGGAACGAAAGCATACTGTCCGCTGTTCCAGTCATCCCTTGCAATCCATGGGAGCGGTTCGTGCTTGCTTTCTTTTCCGCAAACCATACAGACATAATATCCGTTGTTGTCGAATCCCTGTTCCGTGTAGAATTTCGGATAGCATCCACAGCACTTGTCGCACCACGTCCCATACCAAAAGCCGAGCGAGTCCTTGTTACGTTCCTGAAACTCCTGCTCCTCTTGCCGTGATCTCAGCCTGTAGAGTGGTTCTTTTGTCTCGGTGTGTCCGCCGTCCTTCGTGTGATTAATAACAGTGATGAGTGGTATACCTTTACCGACTGCCATCTTCATTCCTCCTGTTCCAAATCGAAGCCGCTTCGTTCAGCGTTGACGCCTCGCAACCGCCCATTTCAAACGACATGAACGGGCAATTCCTTAACTCCTTGTGACTAAAAATATACTCGCCCCTTATTTTTGAGTACATCATGGTCATTTTCCCACCGCAGAACGGGCATGGTTTCAAGTCGGTCATACTTCCTCACTTTCTGCCTTGTAAAAAGGACAATTATATCTAACCATCTGTCCCGGTTTTGGAACATACTCGCAGTCTTTTTTACTTGCACAAATGTTACAATCACCAGTTTCGTATATGCTCCTTAGTGCCCTTAGGCAATCAAGTATATATGCCTGTCTTGCTATCTCCTGATCTAATCTTAACATTGTCATACTCATACTCCCTCACTTTCCGCCATGTCTGCTTCTATGATTGTTGGTGCGGCGTTTATAGCTACTTGCACCCATCTTTCATACGTCCTATCCTCGCACATTGGTATTTCAATCTGTGAAACATCTTTTATTGCACCATGCCCTTTTGGAAGTGGTGTGCCGTCCTTGATAGTTTGCCATAACCTTTCTGCATCATTCTCATCTGGGAAACCATTAAGATACCAGTCATACATCTCGTCTGGTATATCAATCACTATCTTCATTCTTTTTCTCCTTCAACATATCCAAAATATGTTTCTGTGCGTCTAAGTAGCCCTTTTGGTAAAGTGCGTCTACAACAGGCATTCCTCTTCCTCTTGCAAGTGGTATGCCTTCTCTGATAGCAACACAGGCTCTGCGCATATCTGACGCATAATCTACACCGTTATCAAACAGGCGTGTGTAGAGGTTATCGTCTAAATCAATTACTATCTGCATCCATCTACCTCACTTCCCCATTCCTGTTTCAGTTCTTCAAACCGGTCATCCAGCACAAATGCGGTTGCTTCTATTGCTATCCGCATCAGCTCCATGTCTAACGATTTCCAATCTATGCAAGTGTCTTGTCCTCTTTGGCCTGCATTCTTCTGTGTTGCCATACGTATTAGTCGTTTACAACTGTCTTCAAGTTCTTCAAGATTCGCTTTTTGATTTCCTTTCCAAAACATTGACCACATTGTATCTTTTATGCCATTTGATAAGGCTTCTTCTGTTTTACTGTCCAGCATTTATTCTCGCATCCCCTTCATCTCTGCCCCACAGATAGGGCAATAGTTATATTCTCCCCATCCGGAATCTTCATTTCCGCATATGGAACATTTATAATGCCAATTCTTCTTGCGACCTGAGCTGTCAGTATCGTCAATCACCTCTAACCACTGCCCTATGATCGGCTTTGGTGTTACGGATGGTAGATTCCTTAATATAGTTCCCACATGCCCAAAGGGCGCCTCATCTATTCCAGTTTCCCGTATAAACCCATATGTTTCTATTATTGCCTGTTTTCTGCTGATACAATCCTCACAAGGCTGTTGCTCTAATGCATTGATTGCCATATCAAGATATTCACCATATTTTGTCCCGGTAAATTTCTCCCTTAGCATAGTAAACCATCCTATTGCATCTTCTTTCTTTGTCATTCCTCATCCTCGCTTTCCGCCTTATACTTTTCTGGATATTTAACTTTCAGTGTGGTTTTAAGAAAACCAACCACAGAACTTTAGCATAGTGAAGTAGTGTGGTTGGCATATCCTTAACTAGCTTTAATTGCTTTTATATTCATCAAAGGTTGCACATCTCCAAAAGATAAATCTGTTGTTTACCCAACGTTGTAACTTCATAAGTTCATGACCTTTAGGAAGATGTTCCTTGTCATAAAGCATTACATAAGGTGCATAGCCATTATCTCTAAGCCACCCTATGCGGTATAAATCCTGTTCAAGTACCTCACGTTCATGATCTCCGCATAGTACATAAACTTGTAGATTATGAGGATGGATTTTGCTTGACTTCCTAAACTCTAAGAATTTTGGCTGAACAAGGTCTTTGTCCTCATATCTATCCCAAGCAAAGTGGATAGAATCAATCTTGATCTGCGATAACATATCTGCTTTTTCAGCGGTCATCATTCTTATATCAAGACCTTGGTTAAAGTCCACACGAGCCTTGCTATCAATGAGCTGTTGGAGTAAATCTTTCCAATCTGGACAAGCAAGAATGTTAGGATCGCAAAGTACAATGTGCTTTTGTCCGTTCCAAAACTCAGATAAATTGGCAACCTTGTGTGAGCATTGACCTTCCTTTGGTGCTACATGGCAGAAGCTACAACCTCTTGGACAGCCACGAGTAAGGAAACCATAAGCGGTATCTTCACACTCAGGATAAATACTGTAATCAGGGTATATATGTTCAATTTCATCAGATAATGGAACGTCTTTAGACTTATCATAGACTTCCTTACCGTTAACAAGTGAAATGGCATATCCTGTACCACCTTTAACGATTTTGTCTGCATCAATGAAATACTCATAGTCTGGTGTGAAACTAAACACCTTGCTCATGTAGACTATATCCATGTGACCACTAAACATAGGCTGATACCATTCAACGGAATCGCCTTTAGCCTTATGGTATGCGGAAAGTTTCATTAAAGGGAGATTAGGATAGTTGTGCCCATCCACATCAATTAGACCTATTCTCATTTTGCTCCTTTAATAGCTTCTCAACTGCTTTTTGATAGATAAATGATGTATTGTTCACCGTACACCCAATCTTTGCAATTCTTGCATATCTCGAACGGCTCGTCTGTCATTCC
>Ga0326512_10001243_pt1 | contig 20148 bp, 10 predicted proteins | sample 1_2617_0518_D_FD_203652 | JGI IMG/M metagenome (GOLD analysis project Ga0326512, IMG submission 203652) | Bovine rumen microbial communities from UC Davis, California, United States - 1_2617_0518 | ecosystem: Host-associated > Mammals > Digestive system > Stomach > Rumen | place: USA... | reverse complement strand
GTGCAAAGGCTGAGACCTACGATGTGGCCATGCATCTGACCGACCGTGCCTTAGTGGGCTTGAAAGTAAAGGCCCTGCGTATCGTCTTCCCATCCAGCAACGACCTTTCCGATGCGAAAGCATGGCTGTCCCTCCAGCTCCCTTCCATCAAGAGCCAGCGCATGCAGGAGCCCGACATTGCCGTGCAGCCTTTCGAAGCGTCCAAGGGCTATACGCAGGTTGACTTTGCCACCCCCTATACCATCACGGAAGACGGCCTCTATGTAGGCTATTCATTCAAAGTGGCAAAGGGCAACAGCCCCCAGAGGCCATTGGTAGTGACGGGGCACATTTCGCAAGGAGGCCTGTTTCTCCATACCAGTGATATCTACCGCACGGCTTGGCACGATCTGGCCGACACCTACACCGATGCTGCCCTGCAAGTGGTGCTTGAAGGCGAAGGCATCCGTGAGCATGCCGTTGGCGTCAGCTACGTGGAAGAGTACAAAGGCCGTACCGGCCAACCGACGAGCACCATCATCGAGATCATCAACCACGGCACACAGGGAGTCGCCTCGCTCGACTATACCTACGAAATAGCAGGACTGTCGGGCAGTGTCCATCAAGACCTTGGAAGCAAGCGCCTGCCTGGTATCTTCGGACGCTCCACTACGTTTGAGGTGCAACTGCCGGCTGTGGCAGAGAAGGGTGCCTACCCCGTCGTGGTGACCATTACCAGCGTCGATGGCTTTCAGAATGAAGACCTTTCCCCCCAAGGCCAAGGCTTGGCCAATCTCTATCACACGCTCCCCGTTCACCGTGCTGTGCTGGAGGAATACACTGGCACATGGTGTGGCTACTGTCCGCGAGGCTTCGTCGGGCTGGAAGAAATGAATCGCCTACATCCCGACGATTTCATCGGCATTTCCTATCATAACAAAGACCCCATGGAAGTGATGTCGTCTGCCCAATATCCCAGCAACATATCAGGCTTCCCCTCCGCCTTCCTCGACCGTCAGCTATCTACGGATGCCTTCAGTGGCAATGCAGGAGGAAAGACTTTTGGCATCGAAGACCTGTGGAGCCGGGCCTGCAATGTGGTGGCCCCTGCCGAGGTCGAAGTGTCATCGGTATGGACAGAAGACAGCATCCTCACAGCCACAGCTCGCATCACTTTCCCGCTCGACCGTGACGACTGTCCCTACGAAGTGGGGTTCATACTGCTAAGCGACGGTTTGACAGGAACCTCCAGCAACTGGAAGCAAGCCAACTACTACAGCGGAGAAACTGGATGGCCCTCGTCCATGGACCTTTTCACCAAAGGCGGCAACTATGTGAGCGGCCTCACCTACAACTTTGTCTATCTGGCCCGTTCCAGCATGTCAGGCATCGAGAACTCTCTCCAATCGCCCATCGTCGCCGACGTCGCTCAGACTTGCGACTACAGCTTTGATTTACGCGAGATCAGGAATACCAGCGGGCAGCCCGTTGTTCAGGACAAAAACAACCTGCGGGTAGTAGCCCTCCTGTTTGACAAGCCGACGGGCGTCATCCTCAATGCCAACAAGGCAGCCGCAGGCACGTCATCTGTCACCTCCATCGGCCAGCCAACGGGTGCCACCGACCAGCGTGTTTGTTCCACTCAATGGTACGATTTGCATGGACACAGGATCGTCAGCCCTCGGCACGGCCTTTATATCAAGACCGAGATATTAGGGGATGGCAGTATTCGAAGCAGCAAAGTCTATCAATAAATGAAACTACTCAACCTACTACTGCTGGCTTGGATTCCACTCCTATCCTATGCGCAATGGGGGGATGCCAAATGGATTGGGACGGATGTCCCCACGGTCTATGCACCTTATCTTCCTCAGTTCAGAATCTGTTGGAGCATACAACTCGACCAGGACAGCCATTCTACGACCGCCGCCGTGCTCTTCGGTGGCAACGATCCACGACTGATGGACCGCAACATGAATATCCTCGACGTGGAAAACGGTCAGGATGAATCCTACATCAAGGTCCAACTGTCGGCCGACAAGCATTTCCTCTCAGTGTGGCGTATCAACTATACCGCAAAAGACAGGAGGCGAGGCGCCCCCGCATCCTCCGCAGAAGAGCTCTTGGCCAACTTTGGGTGCGAGATGGCCGACATCTATGCCACGCATGAGATAGCCGTTGCCTGCTGCTTAGGGACAGCCACCTTGTCCTTCGACGGAAACGAACTGGGCCGAGTGGAACTGAATCCGATGGGAACAGGGGGCGACTACATCTGCTTCCCGCAACTGGCTGACATCGGCTACGAGATGGAGGCAGGACAAAGGGCGACGCTCTGGAGGACGACGGTACGCAACTACCGTTCGCCCTGCCATGTGCTCTACGAAGAGGCCACCCCCGTACCTATTGGCATGGCCAACAAGCCCGTGAGGATGCTGACGACACCCCGCCGAGGCTCCATGCCGCTGTTGCGACGCCACTTCGCCATCAAGGACAAGCGTGTCAGCCAGGCCACGCTGACGGCTACGGCCCGAGGTATCTACCACGCTTCCATCAACGGCCAGCGAGTAGGCAACGAGTACTACGCTCCCGGCATCTCACAATACAACAAGACACACTATTATCAGACCTATGACGTCACCCCTCTGCTACAGTCGTCCAATACGCTCGACGTCAGCCTGGCAGAGGGCTGGTGGGCAGGTGGCATGACCTACTCGGGAGGCAACTGGAACTATTTCGGTGACCAACTGGCCTTCATCGGCCGTCTGCTCATCAGGTATGCCGATGGCGACTCCACCGTCATCACCACCCAGCCCGGCCAATGGCAGGTATGTTCCAATTCGAAGGTACAATACGCCAGCATGTTCCAAGGCGAAGTCTATGACAATACCGCAGGCGTTGACAGCTGGCAGGGAGCCAAGGAGATGACGCTGGAGGGGCATTTGCCCACGGAGGGCGGAGGCACCACACCCAAGGTCGATGACTATTCTTTCTTCCAGCTTCTGCCCTCCACCACCAGCGTTGGTCTCTTTACGACGCTCACCGCCCAGGGCGTCAACGAGGTACGTCCCCACGTCTATATCTACGACATGGGACAGAACATGGCCGGCATTCCTAAGATCACCCTCACGGGATTGCACAAGGGACAACGGCTGACCTTCCGCTACGCCGAGGTGCTCTATCCCGACTTGCCTGCCTACAGCGGCAAGGCAGGCACCATGATGCTCGAGAACATCCGTGCAGCCATGGCCCAGGACATCTATATCGCCCACGGAGACACCAGCGAGGAGTTCATCCCTGAGCAGACCCTTCACGGCTACCGCTATGTGGAAATCACAGGCATCGACCATCCCCTGCCACTCGACGCCGTCAAAGGCCTTGTGCTGAGTAGCATCCAGCAGTTCACTGCCGACTTCGAGTGTAGCAACCCCCTCGTCAACCGTCTGTGGAAAAACATCCAATGGTCGATGCTCTCCAACTTCATCAGCATGCCCACCGACTGTCCTCAACGCAATGAGCGGATGGGCTGGAGCGGCGACATCAGCGTGTTTTCACGGACGGCAGTGATGATGGCCCAGGTGGATAGTTTCCTGCGCAAGCACCTGCAAGCCATGCGCGACGTGCAGACCGCCGAAGGACGCATGCCCGACATAGCCCCCATCGGCGGAGGCTTCGGCGGACTGCTCTGGGGCAGTGCAGGCATTACCGTGCCATGGGAGTGCTGGCTGCAGTACGCCGACAGGCAGCTACTGGCCGAGCACTACGACGCCATGAGAGCCTATATCCACTATGTGGACGCTCATTACTTCGACAGGGAGACGGGTCTCCTCGTGCAGGAGCGGCAATGGGGCGACCTTGGCGACTGGCTCGGACTCGAGGACAGCAGAAACGACAAGACACTGCTCTTCGAGGCCTATTACATCTACGACCTCGACATCATGCGGCAGACGGCCCTGCTACTTGGGAAGTACGATGATGCGGAGAGGTATGCTAAAAGGCTTGCGGAGAGGAAGTTGTTCTTCATCGACAACTATGTGGACAAGGCAACGGGAACGACCATCGTCTCGGCGGCATACGCAGAGCGCAAGGGACAGGCGATAGACACGCAGGGCTCCTACGTGCTGCCTTTAGCCTTCCATATCGTGGAGGGCGACCTACGACGGAAGATGACAGAGCGGCTGGTGGCCACCATCCAACGGGAGAACGTCACTGACCAGGGAGTGAGATGCCCTCCTTACTCGCTGATGACCGGCTTCATCACCACCGCCTGGATCAGCAGGGTGCTCTCCGACAACCAGAGGAGCGACGTGGCCTACCGCCTGTTGCAGCAACAGGACTATCCCTCATGGCTCTACCCTGTGACGCAGGGCGCCACCACCATCTGGGAGCGGCTCAACTCCTACACCCATACGGCAGGCTTCGGCGGCAACAACGCAATGAACTCGTTCAACCACTATTCGTTCGGAGCCGTAGGCCAATGGCTGGTCAACCGCTGTTTAGGCATAGAGCGCGATGAGCGTCAGCCTGGCTACCGTCACTTCTTCCTGCGACCAGAAGCCGACCCGACGGGACAGATGACGTATGCCAAAGGCCATCTCGACACGCCCTACGGTCGGATAGAGAGCCGTTGGACGGTGAAGTCCGACGGCACCGTCGCATACGCGTTCGTCATCCCCGAGGGGACTACCGCCACGCTGCTGCTCCCCGGCAAGGCCCCACGCGAGTTGTCAGCGGGTCGCCATGAGCTGCCATGAGGAGGCGACGATCCTCAGCCCGCGGCATATTGCCCGGGAGAGCATCCGACGGCCTCCTTGAAGTATTTGCCGAAGAAGGAGGGATTGGCGAAGTGTAGGTGCTGGCTAATCTGGCTCACGGTATAGTCACCGCTGAGGAGCATGGCCTTGGCATCGAGGATCACCAGGTCACGTATCCAGTCAAGGGGTCGTCGTCCGCTGGCCTGCCCCACCACGATAGAGAGATATTTGGGCGTGATACACATCTTGTCGGCATAGTAGGTGACGTCCCTGTGCTCGGTGTAGTGACGGCGTACGAGGTCCTGAAAGACCCTCAACAGCTGCTGCTGCCGCGAGAGGGTTTGTCGGGGTTGTGGCCTGTGCTGCATGAGGCTGAGGACGTAGCTTGCCATGACATGCTTATAGTCAGACAGTATCTCGCTGCGATAGGCGAGGTGGTCGTTGCCAATGACACTGCGACAGAGGGTATAGATGGCCAGCAGGTCGTCGAATTCCTGTTGGGGACAGTGGATGAGCCAGGGAGCAGAGCTCAGCTCGTTCTGAAACTGGAAGGCGATATTGCCAAACGACGGATGATGCAGGTCGTTGTCCATGACGTAGATGGTGGCGCCCTTGTAGTCGGCTGAGAAGTACGCCTTGTCGATGATGGTATTGGGCAGTACGACCAGCAGGTCATTGCGTTGTATCTCATACTCCCGCAGGTTGAGCCGCAGCCTGGCCGTTCCACGCACACACATCAGCAGGGTGGCAAAGACCACCTTCACGGGGTGGTCCTCAAAGGCGTAGTCGAGCTCCTGCGAGGTGGCTTCGTCTAAATTGTCGACGAAGCAGATGTTGTCGTACTCCAGGTAGCGGTCACGCTGGGGGAGCATCGACACGGTATATTCGGAAATCTTTCTCATGGTGCCTGATGTAGCTTGATATTCTTGCGCTTGCAAAAATAGAGAAATATATCGTAAATAGCAAGCAAACGAGAGCCTATTTTCCCTATTTGATACCTTTTGGGACATATTCGTGTCGTTTTCGGTATCGTCCATGTGCAAAATTCTTCCGACCTTTGCATGCGGTAAGATATTGAAAACTATAAATATGAAAAGACAAGTAATGATATGGGCTGTCACCGCGCTGCTCTGTGCCTGTTCGGGCGAAAAGGCAGGGCAGGTGCGGCACAGTGTGATGACAGTAGCGCCCCAGGGGGCAGGCAGTGAGCACATGAAGAGTCTTTCCGGCATAGTGAAAGAGCATGCCGAGATCAGCCTCGGCTTCAAGACCGGCGGTGAGATAGAGCGGATGCTGGTGCAGGATGGCGACCATGTGCGCAAGGGCCAGCTACTGGCCGTCCTCGATGCGAAGGATTACCAGTTGGGTGTGGATGCCGTGCAGATACAGTATGACCAGCTGCAGGGCGAGGTGCAACGCCTGCGCCAGCTCTATCAGGGCAAGAGCCTGTCGGGCAACGACTATGAGAAGGCCGTCAGCGGACTCCAGCAGTTGGGCGTCCAGCTACAGGCCAACAAGAACAAGCTGTCGTACACCCGTCTGTATGCGCCCCAGGACGGGGTGGTCTATAAGACCCATTTCCAGCGTGCCGAGATGGTGGGGGCAGGCACGCCCGTGATCACCCTGCTCGACGTACACCGGATGGAGGTGGAGGTCAGCGTGCCGCAAAGCATCTACCAGCAACGCGACCGCATCGGCAGCATCGAGTGTACCACAGGTGGACGACGCATCCCCCTCCGACTGGTGAGCATCGTTCCCAAAGCTGACAACAACCAGCTATATACCATGAGGCTCTCTCTCGGAGACACCCGTCTGACGGCAGGCCAGAACGTCGAGGTGACGCTCGTCATGGCCGCCACGGAACATGCCGACAAGCTGACACTGCCCCTGTCATGTCTCTTTGAGGACAACGGCAGGACCTACGTGTGGACGGTATCCACCGACAGCACCGTACATCGCCGCGAGGTGACCCTCGGCGGCATAGACGATGCAGGACACAGCGTGATAGCCAGCGGACTGACAGGTGACGAGACCGTGGTACGGGCAGGTGTCGGCGTGCTTCGCGAAGGCGAGAAGGTGCAGGTCATCAGCCAGCCCACTGCAACCAACGTGGGAGGACTTATCTGAATAGGAAGGAGGACAGACGATGCAGACAAGAGCCATCACCCAATTTTTTGTACGCCAGCCCATGCTCTTCTGGAGTGCCGTGGTGGCGATATTGCTGGCCGGTATCCTGAGTTTCATGCAGATGCCCAAGCTGGAAGACCCCGCCGTGGCCGTCAAGCAGGCATCCGTCGTGGTGGTCTATCCTGGCGCCACGGCCCATAAGGTGGAACTCCAGGTGGCGCAGACGATGGAAGAGCAGTTGCGCACACTGCCCGACGTCAAGGAGATACGCACCGAGTGCCGCGAGGGCATGGCCCTGCTGACGGTGGAGTTTGAGATGACCGTCCTCAACACGCAGATCGAACAGCACTTCGACCTGCTCCGCCGCAAGGTGGGCGATGCCGCCATGCGACTGCCTACTCAGTGCTATGCCCCCATCGTGGTCGATGACATGATGGACGTCTATGGCATCTTCTATGCCTTAGTGTGCGACCCAGGCTTCACCTACCCCGAGATGGAGCGCTATGCCAAGCTGATACGCCGCGAACTGCTCAAGGTGCCGGGGGTGAAACGCATCAACGTGGTGGGTGCCCGCCCCGAGGTCATCAACATTCGACTGCGCAAGGACCAGTTGTCGCGCAATGGCCTGCTGCCCACACAGATCATGCTGCATCTGCAACAGGCAGGCAAGACCGTCGATGGCGGTCGGTACGAGCAGGATGACGAGCGTGTGAGCCTGCATGTGACGGGAGCCCTTGCAGACGAGCACGACATTGCCGACCTGCTCATCAAGACGACCGAAGGCCACACCGTGAGGTTAGGCGACATCGCCACCGTGAAGCGCGAGTATCAGGAGCCGCAGACCAACGGTTTCTTCGTCAACGGCAAGCCCGCTATCGCTATCTGCCTGACCATGCAGGACGGAGTGGTGGTACCCGATGTGGGCAAGGCCGTCGATCAGCAGTTGGCCAAGGTGATAGCGGAGCGGCTACCGGCAGGGATGACCACGGAGAAGATCTTCTTCCAGCCCGACAAAGTGAGCGAGGCCATCAACGGTTTCATGCTCAATCTGCTGGAGTCGGTGCTTATCGTCATCATCGTACTGATGTTCACCATGGGCTTCCGCAGCGGCCTCATCATCGGCTTCGGGCTGGTGCTCACCATCGCCGTCACCTTCCCCATCCTGCTCATGATGGGCAGTACCCTGCAGCGCATATCCCTTGGCGCCTTTATCGTGGCGATGGGCATGCTGGTCGACAATGCCATCGTCATCATGGACGGCATTCTCATTGACAAACAACGGGGAATGGGGCCGAAAACCTATCTCTACCGCATCGGCGCACAAACAGGCATGCCCCTGCTCGGTGCCACCATCATTGCCATATCCACCTTCCTGGCCGTCTATATGTCACCCGACTCGGCAGGCGAATACTGCCGCGACCTCTTCCTCGTGCTCTGCGTCAGCCTGCTGGCCTCGTGGATACTGGCCCTGGTGCAGGTGCCAGTGTGTGCCAAACAGTGGCTGACACCCCGCGAAAGGCAAAAGAAAGACGAGGCCTACGACACGAAGATACACCGTCTGGTGCGCCGCGTCATCACGACGCTACTGGGCCACAAGGCGGCTACGGTCTGCGTAGCCGTGGCACTGCTGGTGGCTTGCGACCTGGGCATGACGAAAGTAAAGAACCTTTTCTTCCCCGACTTCGACTATTCACAGTTCATCATTGAATACGAACTACCTTCCCAGGCCTCGCCCGACCGTGTGCGCCACGACCTGTTGGCAATGTCGGAGGGCCTGTTGCAGCTTCCGAAGGTGGACCGGGTGGCCGCCACGATGGGCAATGCCCCGGCCCACTATTGTCTGGTACGCCCGATGAATAGCGGTGGCGACAACTATGGAGAACTGATGGTTGACTGCAAGGACTTTGAGACTGTCAACGCCGTCATCGACCAGGTGCGCGACTCGCTGCGCCAGCAATATCCCGATGCCTACATCCGCTTTCGCCATTACAACTTCAGCATCGCTACCAGCCACCCCGTCGAGGTGCAGTTCATGGGTCCCGACCCTGCCGTGCTTAAGGGATTGGAACGTCAGGCTGAGGACGTGATGCGCCAGAGCAGGTACGTGGACCACTACTCCATAAGCAGCAGTTGGAAGCCCAAGGGCAAGAGCCTTGTAGCCGACTACGCCCGACAGCACGCCTTACGTGCCGGCATAGAGCGCGGCAACGTGGCTGATGCCCTGCGTGCTGCCACCGACGGACTACCCGTTGGCGTGCTCTATGAAGGTGACCGACAGACCATCGTGCAGATGCAGATACGCGATGAGAATGGAGAGAAGATACGCGACTTGAACGATATTCCCGTTTGGTCGATGCTCAACGTCAACATCAATCCCGACTTGCTGTCAGGACTCACTACGGGCGCTACCAGTGTCAGCCAACTGCAGGACGAGATGTTCCGCAGCGGCCCGCTCTCCAATGTGGCCTCCGAGATAGCCCTTGGCTGGGACGAACCCTATATCTGCCGTGTCAACGGCGAACGCTGCATCGAGGCACAGTGTGATCCTAACACATCGCTCTATCAGGGCACGGTGGCCAAGGTCATGGGCGACATCCGTGCCGGTATCGACGCCATCCCCCTGCCCGAAGGCTACAGCCGTGTATGGGCAGGCGAGGGGAAGAGCAGCGACATGGCCACCACACTGCTTATGAAGTACTTGCCCGTCACCGTGTTTATAATCCTCACCATTCTCCTACTCCTTTTCCGCAACTGGCGGGAAGTGGGCGTGGTGGTGCTCTGCATCCCCTTCGTCCTCTGCGGCATCACGCCGTCGCTACTCGCCCTGCGTCAGCCGTTTACCTTCATGGCCATTATCGGACTGATGGGACTGATGGGTATGATGGTCAAAAATGCCATCGTGCTGGTCGATGAGATCAACCGGCAATACAAGGAAGAGCGCCGTTCGGCCTACGACAGCGTGGTCATTGCCACCGTCAGCCGCGTACGCCCCGTCATCATGGCCTCGGCCACCACCATCCTTGGCATGGCCCCACTGCTGGGCGACCCGATGTATGGCTCCATGGCCATCTGCATCATGTCGGGCCTTGCCGTCGGCACCCTTATCACGCTGGTGCTGCTACCCGTTCTCTATGCTGTCTTCTTCAAGGTAAGGAGACCCCAAGCCCATAGCCTCCCTGTGCTGGTATGCCTTCTGATGCTCTGTACCCCCGTGCTTGGCCAGCAGGCCACTCCCCTCCCCCAGGAAGAAAGGTTGGAGGAGCGGATTCTTTCCTTACAGGAATGCCGACGTCAGGCACTGGCCCACAACGAGCAGATGCAGACAGCCGACAATGCCGTCAGACAGGCAGCCCTCGACCGTCAGATCGCCTTCGCCAACTATCTGCCCCAGATAGACGGACAGGCGATGGGTGTCTATGCCAAGGATATGGACATGATGGGCATGACACTCCAGATGCGAGGCACCTATATGGCAGGCATCACCCTCATGCAACCCCTCTATGCCGGTGGACAGATCACCGCAGGCAACCGTCTGGCAGCCATCGGCCATGAGGTCAGCCTGGAGCAGCGCCGACAGACCAAGATGCAGCTTATTGCCGACGTCGACAAGGCATACTACTCGCTCATCGCCGTGCATGCCAAGGTGATGATGCTCGAGGCATACGCCCGTCAGATGCAGGGACTCTATGACCAGGTAGCCCTCAGCGTGCAGGCACAGATGGCCACCGATGCCGACCTGCTGCGCATCACCACCAAGCAAAGTGAGCTCAGCTACCAGTTGCAGCAGGCCCGCCATGGCGAGGAACTGTGCCGTCTGTCGCTGGCCCACACGATAGGCGCCCCGCTCCATGTCGCCGTCATCCCTGCCGACACGGTGCTCTCGATGGTCCTGCCACAAGGCATCAGCGATGACATCGACCACCGCCCTGAATTGTATCTGCTTGACAAGCAAGTGCAGGTCAGGCAACAGCAGGTCAAGATGGCCCGTGCCCACTATCTGCCCACCGTCGCCCTTTCTTTAGGCTATACCTATTATGACAACGTGAAGATGCGGGGCACCACACTGGGTAGCGATGGGACGCCCTACCCTATCAGCGAGACCTTCCATGGTGACTTCCCCATGGCCATGCTCACCGTGCAGGTACCCATCTTCCACTGGGGAGCCGACTTCAAGAAGGTGAAAAGGACCAAGATTGACGTCGACAATGCCCGCCTGCAACAGCAACAGGGCCAGCGGGGCATGAAAATGGAGGCCCGTCAGGCCGTATACAACCTCACCGACGGCTATCGCATGGCCGAGACGGCGCTCTTAGGACAGCAGCAAGCCGAGGAGAACCTGCGTGTCATGCGCCAGCGATACGACACGCAGATGGCCACGATGACCGACCTCCTCGAGGCACAGGCCCAGTGGCAGCAGGCCCGCAGCAACTATATAGAGGCCTTGACGCAATACAAGATCTACGAGACCGACTACCTGCGCGTCACGGGCCGTCTGGACGAATAGGGGAAATCACAACACTTCATATTATTTTCATCTCAAACGTTTTATCTATGATGCAGAGACTATTCTTTTCACTATGCGCAGCCTTCATGCTACATGGCAGCGCAATGGCACACAACGACATGGCGACCGCAGCCAGCGAGACAGGCAACACGGCCGACTTCCGCACCTGGGCACCCCACGCCCCGATGGGATGGAACTCGTGGGACTGCTACTACAGCAGCGTCACCGAGAAGGAGGTGATGCAGAATGCGCAGTACCTCGTGGACAACGACCTCGTGAAGTATGGCTGGGAATATGTCGTCATCGACATCCGTTGGTACTGCAACCACCCGTCGTTGGGTGCAGGCAACTACAACCAGCGAGGCGATCAGGACTATGTGCTCGACGAGTACGGACGCTACCTGCCGTCGCCTACCCGCTTCCCCTCGTGCATGCAGGATGGCAGAAACATCGGGTTCAAGGCCATCGCCGACAAACTGCACGAGATGGGGCTGAAGTTCGGCATCCACATCATGCGCGGCGTACCTAAGTCGGTGGTGGGCAGCAACTACAAGCTCAAGGGCATGGAGGGCACTCCCTGGAGCGAAGTCTACAACGGCACTACTCACCCTGCACCTGGCTCAAGGACAACCTGCTGGTGCGCAACAACGAGGCAGGCCAACAGTACTACAACAGCCTCATGGACCTCTATGCCGAGTGGGGCGTGGACTTCCTGAAGGTCGATGACCTGAGCCGCCCGTTCTACACCGATGAGATCCACATGATTCGCCATGCCATCGACCAGACGGGCAGGCCTATCGTGCTCTCCCTCTCCCCTGGCAAGACCCAGTACCAGTATGCGCAAGAGTGCCTCGACAATGCCAATATGTGGCGTATGATGGATGACCTGTGGGACAACTGGAGTGCAGTGGACGCCGTGTTCGGCGAGGCCCATGCGTGGGAGGAAGTGACCCGTACGGGCAACTATGCCGACTGCGACATGCTGCCCTTGGGACAGATTGCGATGACCATTGCCGACCCGGGCTACACAGCCGCCGACAATGGGCGCTGGACCCGCCTCACGCAAAATGAGCAGCTCACGATGATGACCCTTTGGGGTATCTGCCACTCGCCCCTGTTCTTCGGTGGCGAGATGACCCGCAACGATGACTTCACCCTCTCCCTCCTCAACAACGAGGAGTACCACCGCATGCACAAGTACGGCCAGCAGGCCCATCAGGTGCTGAACGACGAGGACAACGGGCGCGTGGCATGGACCAGCGAAGATCCCGCCACAGGCAACCGCTACCTGGCCTTGTTCCAGCGCGACAACAACCGCTGGGTCGTGGGCAGCAAGGCCCTCTATCAGTCCGAGGTGATCGCCTATACCACCGACGGCCATGCCGTGGAGGTGGACGTCGAATGGCCAGAAGGCTCCAAGACCCTCGTGCTGGTGGTCGATGATGGTGGCGACAACTACAACTACGACCATGGCGACTGGATCAACCCCACGCTGGTGCTTCGCGACGGCACCGAGGTGCCCCTTACCGGTACCTATCAGACCCGCACCTACACGGCCAGCTACTTCAACCGTGTCGTGGAGAACAAAAACGTGGACAACGGCGGTAAGATGCAGGTGATGGGCGTCGCCTACGACCGCGGATTCTCCACGGATGCCAATGCGGCCATCTTCTTCCGTATTCCCGACGATATGGACGTCGTGCGCTTCAAGGCCCTGGCGGCTGCCGATGACTCGGGCATCGGTCAGACGGGTGCCACAACGTCCATCCGATTTATGGTGTTCGACCAGAACCCGCTTGCCAACGAGCAGGAGGACTATGCTGCCAGGTCGGGACTGATCTCGCGAAGCGGCACAAAGAGCAAGCTGATGACATGCGACGTGACGGACGCACAGCGATTGCAGATTGTGGTGAGCAACTATGGCGACGGCTTCGCCTATGACCGGGCCGACCTCATTGACCCCGTGCTCATCGATGCCGATGGCAACGAGACTTCGCTTACCGCCCTGACTCCCTCTTCCTATACTTCCGAATGGGGCACGCTGCATATCAACAAAAACGTGGAGAATGGCACGCTAAGGGTGGAAGGTCAGAGCTACCAGACCGGTCTGGGAATGAATGCGGAGTGTACGCTCATCTACGACTTGCCAGAGGGTCATCCCTACAAGACTTTCCGCGCCCTCTGCGGCTACGACTCCAGCTGCGACACTGACAACACCTCGTCGGCTGGCACCACGATGGAATTTCTGTTCTACGTCACCAAGGCCGACGCCTTCACCTTCGACCTCACGCAGTTGGGCTATGCCTCCAATGAGGCCGTCCCCGTGCGTGACATCTGGGCCAAGCAAGACGAAGGCACCGTCACGGGCACCCTCAGCGTCAACATCCCCAGCCATGGCGTGAAGCTCTATCGTTTAGGAAACCAAGAAGTCACGGGCATTGTGCCCGCAGAGAGTATCCTGCCATCGGGGGACGACCCGTCGTCTGGCGTAGAATACTACGACCTCACGGGGCGTCGCGTACAGCACCCCGCTCATGGCCTCTACATCATGCGCTGGGCCACGCCCGACAAAAGGTCGCATGCTGCCCGGCTCTGCCGCCTTGACTAAGCGATGCGACTGAAAGCGCCCGCTCTCTTCATACATCCTGACCTCCATTGACGAGGCAGGATGTTTTTTTGACCACATAATAATCACAATTTATTCAACTTTCTGAAGTAGATAAGAAGTTAAGAAGTTAAAGAAGTTAAAGAAGTTCTTTGCAGGCAAAGCGGCAAGGCCGAGCGAAGCCAAATGTCTGGTGGTTGAAAACAAGCAATAGAAGTAATGGCTTAACTTCTGTCCGACAGGACGAGCGAAGCGAGACTCCGCGAAGCGCCTGAGCACCAACGGAGCGCAAGAACTACTTAACTTCTTAACTACAAAGAAGTAAGCAAATGCGAAACTTGAGTCACAATTTATTTTCCTTTACGTTAGGATATGCGAGATTTTTCGTAATTTTGCCATCAAAGATGGCGAAATCACTTCGTCTCGGCAAAAAAATGAATAAATTGTTTTGTTCTGCTCTCGACTTTTCGTAATTTTGCTGCCATTCCATCAACTGATGGGAGAAAAGTACAACACAAACCATCATCATGATGAACAACTATATGAAACTAACCGCTTTTGCAAGACATGACAAGCTATTGACCTTGTTGTTTTTCCTACTGAGTAACGCTTGGACGGCTGCACAGAAAATACAGGACTTCACCTTCGCCCATCTCGGCAAGGCTGACGGACTGCACAGCCAGCGTATCTATAGTATCTGCGAAACGGGCGATGGTGCCCTCTGGTGGTCGTCGAAAGAGGACATTGAGCGATACAACGGTGTCAGGCTCAGACACTATCCCATGGGAAGCGCAAGGACGTACAGTCACTCCGGTGGCAGGTTTTTCAAACTGGCTACCTGTCAACAGGCGATGGGTGGAATGGAGGGGACGCTGATGGCCTTCGACAACAAGGGGGGCATCTTTGTCTATCACGAGACCACCGACGACTTCTGCTTGCTTGCTGACATCGCGGAGCTGATGGGGAGCGAGGTGCTGGTCAACAATCTGCTGGCCACCGAAAACGGCTGTTGGCTGGCCATGCGCGAAGGGGTGTGGTTCTTGGAGGCTGACGGAAAGAAGCTGACGCCCGTGGTGAAAGACTGTTTCGCCAATGCCGTCGTGAAGACGAAGGACGGGGTGCTGCTTTGTACGAAGGACGGGGTGCTGTCATACCGATTGGGGGAGGACAGCACGCCCAAGCCCAACATGAGGCTGCAGATGCTGCTGCCCGACAACGTGCTCTGTGGCTACTATGACGAGAAATATGGCAGGGTGTGGCTGGGCGGCTATGAGTGTGGACTGAGCATCCTCTCCTTAGCCGACGGCCGTATGGTGGCCTCCAGGTGTGACTTGCCTGAGGGGGTGGCCCAAAACCCCATACGCTGCTTCTGTCCGTATGATGACCGCACCATGCTCATCGGCATTGACGGGGTGGGCCTCTTGACGGCAGGCAGACAGCCTAACGCATCGGGGGGGCTATTCGGCCAGCCTGCTCTTCGATGCCAACGAGGGGCTCCGAGGCGTGCTTCACGGCAACGGCATCTACACGATCTGGCATGACAGCTGGGGGAATATCGACATCGGATCCTATACGGGGGGCATTGACATCGCACGACCCGTGGGCAGTACGCCTGCTGTCTTCAGCCACGTATCGGGCAACCTGCAGTCTCTACTCAACGACCGTGTGAACTGTGTGGCGCAGTGGCCCAGCGGGAAGCTGCTAATGGGCACGGACAACGGACTGAGCATGCTGAACCCGACGACGCATGAATGGCAACATGTATGCAGGGGGACGGTGTTCCTGTCGCTCTGTCTCACCCCTCAGTCCACCATGCTGGCGGCAAGCTATGGCAAGGGAGTCTATGAGATAGCAGAAGACGGGACGGCACGCCTGCTGTACTCGACCAGCGACGGGGTGCTGAAGGATGACCATGTGTATAAGGTGTTTCTCGACGATGAGGGCGACCTGTGGATGGGATGCCTTGACGGTGACCTGGTGCACAAGTCGGCGAATGGTTATCAGTACTACCACATCAACAACGTGCAGGACATCATACAGTTGCCTGACAGGTGCATAGCGGTGGGTACTGCCAATGGGGTGTGGCTCATCAACAAGAAGACGGGGGGTGTCAGCAGGCTGGACTATTCGGCGGTCAATCCCGATGACGTGAACTACTACGTCCACACGCTCTACGTACATGACAATGGCGAACTGTGGATTGGCACCGACGGCGGGGGCATCTATGTCTATGACCTGAGGAAGAAGCAGTGCCGCCAGTTGACCACTGCCAACGGACTTCCCTCGAATGTCGTATGCTGCATCAGCAAGGACAAGAAGGGACGGATACAGGTGGCTTCTGATCAAGGACTGTCGTTTGTCGATCCTCGCCAACCGTCAAGGCTGGTCAACGTAAACTACTGCTATGGCATAGAGCGTGAATACTCGCCACGGGCCGTGACCAGGCTGCGCAATGGCTTCATGCTCTATGGATCTACCGCCGGGGCGGTGGTCATCGACCCAGAGAATGTCCAGGCCATCAACTACACCTCGCAGCTGCGGCTGACTGGCGTGGCATGCAGCGATGAGGACAGCCGCAAGTGCAAGGAAGAGACCTATAGGATGCTCGCCGACCGCAGGCTGCAACTGTCCTACGACCAGCGCACGTTTGAACTCTATTTCGAGAGCATCAACCTCCGCAACCAGTTTGACATCGTGTACCAGTACCGCATGGGCAATGGGGAGTGGAGCCAGCCTGAAGACCAGCAGTATATCCGCTTCACCAACCTGGAGCCTGGCGAGCACAAGTTGTGGCTACGGAGCGTTAGCCGTACCTGTGGCGAAGTGCTGGACGAGGTGCAGTTGGACGTGGTCATCGGACAGCCGTGGTGGAACTCCTGGTGGATGTGGCTCGTCTATCTCTGCCTCATTGCCTTGGCTTTCTATGGCGCATGGCGGGTCTATCAGCTACATACAAAGTATATGCGCCTGGTGGTCAACAATCCGCTGCTCAACTCCAATGATGACGTGGTGGAGGATCATGCAGTGACGGAGCAGGCCCTGCCTGCGGAAGAACAGGTGGAGGCCGACGGTTCGGCCTTTATCGAGCAGGCTACAAAGTTGGTGGTTGACCATATCGACGACTCTGATTTCACCATCGACCAACTGTGCCGGGAGATGGCCATGAGCCGCACGCTGTTTTATCTGCGTCTGAAATCCTATACGGGCAAGTCGCCACAAGACTTCATGCGGGTCATCCGACTGGAACGCGCTGCCGCCCTACTAAGGAACGGAAGGTCGGTGACTGAGGCCGCCGCCCTGACGGGCTTCGACAACCCCAAGTACTTCAGTACCGTCTTCAAGAAATATTTTGGTGTCTCACCATCCAGGTATAATACGTAGCGGAAGGGTTTGAAATCTATCAGAAAAGGGGTGAAAACTGTCATTTTATCGGTATTTTACCCTTTTCTGAATATTTTCAGACCTCCCTTTGTGCCATTCATCGTATCTTTGCACCAGAAATTATCAATAACTTGAATGAAAGCAATGAAAACATTTTTCTTTACCTATCCTCGAATGGCGATAGCTTGTCTGACAGCCATGTGCACGCTTTCGACTGGTACGTGTGAGGCACAGGTTACTGCAAAAGAATGGAATCAGGATGTCGTAGGCTGGAACCTCGGCAATCAGTTTGAATGTTCTGCCCCTGGGCAGGACGGTGAGTCAATGGCTATCGGCAACCCCGACAACAGCATAAAGGCTGAGACGGCCTGGGGCAATCCCGTAGTGAGCAAGAAGCTCATCAAGGCCGTGAAGGATGCCGGATTCAACGCCATCCGTATCCCCATCCGCTGGCAATGCCACATCACCAACAGTGCTGCCATGAGCATCGACAAGGCTTGGCTGGCCCGCATCAAGGAGGTCGTGGGATGGTGTCTCTCCAATGACCTGAAAGTGATCATCAACGTGCATCACGACAAATGGCTGGAGGGACGTCCGCTGCTCCAATACAAAGAGGAGAACAATCAGAAGCTGGCCTTACTATGGATGAACATTGCCAACGAGTTTGCAATGTATGACTACCGTGTGGCCTTTGCTGGCACCAACGAGGTGCACATCAAAGACAACTGGGGCAAGCCGGAGGCTGAGAATCTGGACGTGCTGAACTCCTACAACCAGACCTTTATCGACGTGGTACGTGCCACAGGCGGCAACAACCTGAAGCGTCACCTCATCGTGCAGACGTATGTCTGCAATCCTGACTTCGGACTATACAACGATGACTTCATCATTCCCAACGATGAGGAGGGCAATGGCAATGACTATATGAGCGTCGAGTTCCATTATTATACTCCCTACGACTATTGCGGCAACTGCAAGTATTATTTCTGGGGTGACCAATACAAGGAATATGGAGCGGTGTCGAACGAGAACGAAAAGACGATGACCGATTTTTTCAACCGTGTCACCACGACATGGGCCGACAAGGGGCTGGGCATCGTCATCGGCGAATGGGGTGTCACCGAACATACAAAGGGTGGTCAGTCTGACTTGCAGCATGAGAATGCCACCTACTACTGTCGCTTCCTCGTCAGCGAGGCGCGCAAGCACGGCTTCTCCACTTTTGTTTGGGACAACAACAAGTTTGGTAATGGCTCTGAGAACTTTGGCATCTTTGACCGCGACCACGGCATGAAAGTGAAGAATGAATGGGTGATGAAGGGGATTAGGGAGGGGAAATAGGGACTAACGAAAGCCCACAGCCCCCCTCTCGCTCGACCTTTGGTCGCTTGCATGGCAAGAACTCCCCCCCTGGGGGAGAAAAAGTCCCCCGCATCCCCTTGGGGGAGGACAATCATAGAAAAATAGAATATAAATATAATAAGGAGTAGATAACAATGAAGAAGAATTTGTCTTTACTGGTAATGATTGGCTTGGTGGTCCTGACGTTTGCAGCCTGCGCCACCAAGAATGAGAGCAATAACGAAGTGAATAACTTCCGCATCAAACGCGGCACTAATATCAGCCACTGGCTGTCACAGTCGGATGAACGCGGCGTAGAACGTCAGCAGCACATTCAGGAAGATGATTTTGCACGGCTGGATTCCCTTGGCTTCGATTTCGTACGCATTCCCATCGACGAGGTGCAGTTTTGGGACGAAGAGGGCAACAAGCTGCCCGAAGCTTGGGACTTGCTCACCTTTGCCCTCGACCAATGTGGGAAGCATCATCTGCGGGCCATCGTTGACCTACACATCATCCGTTCACACTATTTCAATGCCGTCAACGAGGGCGATGCCAGCGCCAATACGCTTTTCACATCGGAAGAGTCGCAGCAGCAGCTCATCAATATGTGGTATCAGTTGTCGGACGCCCTCAAGGGATATAGCAACGATTCCGTGGCCTACGAGTTTATGAACGAGCCCGTGGCCGACGAGCATGAGCAGTGGAATCAGCTGATTGCCAAGGTACACAAGGCTCTCCGTGAGCGTGAGCCACAACGCACCCTCGTCATAGGTTCTAATCTCTGGCAGGGCTACGAGACCATGAAGTATCTGAAAGTTCCCGCGGGTGACAAAAACATCGTGCTGTCATTCCACTACTATAACCCCATGATACTGACCCACTATGGGGCATGGTGGACACCTATTGGCAAATATACGGGCAAGGTGAACTATCCTGGCGTACTCGTGTCGAAGGAGGACTATGATGCAGCACCCGACTCCATCAAGAAGCTGCTCGACGATGAGGAGTACACTACCCAGGTGTGGGATATCAACAAGATTCGTGAGGACTTCAAAGATGCCATTGCCGTGGCTGAGAAGTACGACCTGCAGCTGTTCTGTGGCGAATGGGGTGTCTACGAACCCGTCGACCGGGAGCTGGCCTATCGCTGGACAAAGGACATGCTCTGCGTCTTTGAGGAGTTCAACATTGCCTGGACCACATGGTGCTATGATGCCGACTTCGGCTTCTGGGATCAACAGAAGCACGAGTTCAAGGACAAGGGCTTGGTGGAGTTGCTAACGAAGGCCCCCCTCTAACTCCCCCCCTTAGGGGGAGGAAACAAAACCCCTCTGACGGACAGGAGACAATAAAAAACCCGATCAGGACAATAAAAAAATAAAAAGTAAGTTGAATAATAAAAGAATCTAATAATAAACAATAAAAGGATGAAAACTTTCGGTTATTTCGACGATGAC
>Ga0326512_10001242_pt1 | contig 20159 bp, 20 predicted proteins | sample 1_2617_0518_D_FD_203652 | JGI IMG/M metagenome (GOLD analysis project Ga0326512, IMG submission 203652) | Bovine rumen microbial communities from UC Davis, California, United States - 1_2617_0518 | ecosystem: Host-associated > Mammals > Digestive system > Stomach > Rumen | place: USA... | reverse complement strand
ATTGGTTCATCAACTGCGAACCAACGCACGGCAAATCGTTACAACCTCGAAAGAAAGGAAGGAACATCTGCCAAATCGAACCGAACCACATGCCAGGCGTATGCAATGAGGAACGCTCGCTCATTTCGCCCGACTATGCCCGCAACTTCATCTGCGACTTCATCATCGGCAAAGAGCAAAAACATACACAATTATCATTGTTTTAATAGCGAGTTATGTTAGATGTCGAAACAATAAAAGAATGGTGGCGCGTATTTGTCGGTGACGGCAATATGGTTGAGGTGCGCATACTTGGTAAGTTCCAATATAGCGGCTATTTCAAGTCATTGGATAATCTTATCAAGGAAATAGAGCCGTATGCGGAAATGGATAACGAGCAAATCTATTTCACGTTGAACGAAATCAATGCCGATTGCTACGGACGGCAACAATGCGAAAAGATGGTCAAGTCACCAAAGACAACCACCACAGATACCGATGTAGTGCGCCGTAAGACCGTATTGATTGACTTTGACCCAGTACGTGCTACTGGTGTGAACGCAAGCGAAGCGGAATTTGAACTTGCACACAAGAAAGCACAAACGGTTTTCAAGTATTTGCGTGAGCAAGGTTTCAATGACCCCGTTATTGCGGTAAGCGGCAACGGTTGGCATTTGCAATACTTTATCGAGGATTGCCCTAACAACGATGACAACACTGAAACTATTAAGCGTTTCTTGCAGTCATTGTCTAAGATGTATTCCGATGATAAGGTAGATATTGACGAAAAGGTATTTAACGCAGGCCGTATTTGCAAGTTGTATGGCACAATGGCAAAGAAAGGCGCGAACATTCCAGAAAGACCTTGGCGTATGTCTAAGTTGGTTTATGTGCCAAAGAATATCAAGGCTAACGATGTCGCTTTGTTCCAAAAGATAGCGGACTTATTGCCAAAGGAAGAACCAAAGCCATTGCCAAACCGCCATCGTCCTATCTATAATAGTGCGCCCTTTGATTTGCCGTCATGGTTACGCGAACATGGAATAGTGTACCGCGAGAAAAAGAGTGGCGATTCTACACTTTATGAATTGGAATATTGCCCTTGGGTAGATACGCATAGCGACAAAAAGAAATGGGATAGCGCATTGTTCGTTGACGGTGACGGGAAAATCACATTTAATTGCACTCATTCTCATTGCAAGGGTAAGACGTGGCATGATGTTCGGTTAAAATACGAACCAAATGCTTACGATAAACCCGTGTATCAACCAATGCCACCGTACCAACAAAGACAATATCAACAAAAGCCGAAATATGAAATAAAGGACGTGTTACCAGAATTAGGGGAAAAGTGGCTTTCATTGTCTGATATACAAAAGATTGACCTGACGCAATTAGAGGGTGTCAAGACTGGATTTACCGAACTCGACCGTTCTATTGTACAATTGAACATGTCTGAGGTTTCACTGCTTTCTGGTAGTAATTCGTCTGGTAAGTCATCTTGGTTGAATACGTTGATTTTGAATATCATTCAGCAAGGTGTTCCATGTGCTTTGTGGTCGGGTGAATTGCGACCAGATATTTTAAAGACGTGGCTGCAAATGGTTGCCGCTGGAAAGAATAATCTAAGGCAATCGACGTATGGTGATGGTAAATATTATGTGCCGAACAATATAGCAGAACGAATAGACCAATGGCTAAATGGAAAGTTTTTCTTGTATAATAACGAATACGGGAATACATGGGAGCAAATATTCCACGATATGCAAGAATTGTTGAAAGCTGGTGTCAAGGTGTTTGTTCTTGACAACTTGTTTTCGTTGAATATTGATTTGTTGGAGGGTGACAAGAATAACAAGCAAAAGGAACTAATATTGCAAATCAAGGAATTTGCCAAAAAGAACAAAGTGCATATCATATTGGTAGCGCATCCCCGTAAAGTGATGTCGTTTTTGCGTAAGAATGATATTAGTGGTACAAGCGACCTTACGAATGCCGTTGATAATGTGTTTATCATACATCGTGTGAATAATGACTTTTTTAGGGCAGGTGCAGAGTTTTTCGGTGAAGGAGAAATAAATCATTATCGCGGTTTTGGTAATGTAATTGAAGTTGCCAAAAATAGAATGTACGGAATCGTTGACCTTATGGTAGGTATGCAATATGAAATCGAAAGCAGACGTTTCAAGAATACGATAGATGAAAATGTGCAATATGGTTGGGAATTGCCGCCTACACAAAGCGAAATATCTTTTGGTGGGCAACAATACCAACCAGCACAAGAAATGCCGCCACAAGCCCCGCAAATGGCTAATACGGCAAATGTTGGGTACGGCATGAATAATGATTTGCCTTTCGGTATGGCTACGGATGATGATGCTCCGTTTTAGGATTTTAAATACTTAAAAATAATTAAAAATTAGCGCAAAAGTTTGAATATTCAAAATGAGTTGCTATCTTTGCAACGAATTTCAATTTAATAATTATTTTAAATATAACGTTTATGAAAGAAAAGACAAATGTTGCGGGATTGGTTTCTAAAGCCATTGACGCATGTGGTGACAAAGAATCATTGTTTGCTATCCATTCCTACGGTGACGGTGGTAATGTAGCGTTCGCTGGTAATCCACGTGATATTGCTAACGGTTTTGCATATGTCATCGTTAATGGTATCAAGCACGGTGCAAAGCCAGAGGAACGGAAACTTGCAAATTCGCTTTTTAACGGTATTCTTCATGTTTTGTCAGTAGGTGATAAACTTTCGCAAGACTTAGCAAATATCTTGGCCGACATCATGATTGAAGCAAGTAAAGAGATTGTAGAACGCAAGCGTCGTGAAAATGAAAACAAAGAAAAAGCAGAAAAACATGCCGCCGCGCCGTCCTCTTTCGACCCAAACAGTAAAGTGTGTTTGGCTTGCGACGAATATACTGATTGTGCTACACGTCGTATTAAAGAAAATCTTAGCAAGTTGAAGAATATGCTAAACAAAGACGCTAACGGAAAGAAAAACAAAAATGCGCGTAAGCATGGAACACGAAAATAAGACGTTAGGTTTCCACAAGCCCCCGACGCTTTACACAAAGAACGAAAATGGTAGGTACGAGGTTTATAAAGACCCCGAACCTCCATTTGATAACGTCCTTTACCGTAAGCACGTGTACGGGAAAAAGACTTACTACAAGCCAGTGTCGATGTGCTTGGAAAAAGACTTGGACGAGGGTGTTTGGGTAGTTACGAAACACATTTATGGAAAATCTTATGCAAACGGTAAATATCTTAATGATTGTTTTCTTTGTCTAAAAGCGAGTGACATTCAAGATGTGTCGTTGTCAAAGTTAGGCGGCATGGATAAACTTGCGGATTGGCTTTGTCATAATTGGGATAGATTGCCGCAAGGGAAATCACAATACGACCTTGCACGTGCTATTGTCGGAATATTGATGGAATACGAAAAAGAAAATAAAAATGGAAAGCAGTAATGTTGACAAGTTTAGCGAAATCCTTTTGGAAATGCGCGAAACGTATGAAAAGAAAAATAGCGACTATGGAAATAGTTTTTGTGATACGATAAAAGAGTTTGGTTTCATACCTGCCGTTGCGCGTATCAACGATAAACTTAACCGTATCAAAAAAATGGTTAAGGGTGAAAAGATGAATGTTGATGAAAGTATGCGAGATAACTTGATTGATATTGCCAACTACTGTATTCTAACAGTTATGGAAATAGATAATCAAAAATAAAGCGGATTAAAAAGATATGGCAGATATTCAAGTTACTGGCTTTGTAAACACCATTAAGTATCTCCCAGATGCGGTTCTCGTTTTTATTGACGAATTTCGCAAAGGCTATAAGAAACCAAACGGTGACGTTGTGGATGATAAATACCTTTCGTGGAAAGTCATCTTTAAGAACGGACTACGGAACTACATCAACAAGTTCTTCAATGATGGCATGCTGGTGACGGTGAAAGGTGAGGCTTTCCCTTATGCTATCGAAAAAGATACGTTGGTTGAAGGATATTCGTTCATAGGCCAGACTATCAATATTGCAAGTTATCCAAGGTCGGCGGTGAAACAAGAGCGTAAGATGGTTAAGGAAAGCCTATTACATTCCACTGGAACGCCAGATTTGTACTCTTACAATGAACCAGATTTCTAAATTGTTTATAAACAAAAATATTTTATTATTCACAAACAAAAAAATTACGTAATTATGAAAAAAGAACAAGACATTCAAAAGACCATCGACGTTCTAAAGAAAGACAACGATGAGATGGGTCGCGAGATTATTTCAATGAAACGTCAAATTGCTGGCTACAAGACGGCTAATGACCGTTACCGTAAAGACATTGAAAAGTGCAAGAAAGAGGCACAGGACGAAGTTTCCAGCTTGCACGTTGAACTTGACAATGCAAAGGCATACGGAAAGGAAGCAGACGAATTGAATGAAAAGAAAGCCTTGCGTATCGACACGCTTGAAAAAGCACTTGATGACATGACCAAACAAAGAGGTGCTGCTATCAAGGACGTTGAAAAGGTCAACGAACTCAATGCCGAACTTTCAAAGAAACTTGCCGACAAAGACGATGTGCTTTCAACCGCACGTGAACAAATCGCTGCTACGTCACAAAAAAACAAGGATTTGCACGACGAAATTTGCGCTTGCAAGGCACAAATTGATTGGTACAACAACTTGCCTTGGTACAAGAAAATCTTTGTAAAGACGATATAAGAGCGAAAACTTTCACAGATGTGTTGCTTAAAAGGAAAGGTCGCTATCCTCACGGACTGCGGCCTTTCTTAACTTCAACAACAAAGTTTCTTTCCTTTGTCTATTTTAGCATGAAAAACGTAATCATATCTTTTATTGCGTCGGCGCATCAAGAGTGTGTAACGTCAAAGTACCCATCACCCACGATGCGTTTCCACGTTGTAGTTTTACTGTCGTAGGCTTGTATTCTTTCAAGCACACACAATGCACGTAACGGTTGTTTACGTAAGCGGATTTCACCCACACGTCACTATTCGTCATATAGTCAACAAAAGCGTTGTGTTGTGTCATAACGTCAATATTGTGGTTGTTGGCATACTTGCTATGCACGATGAACGTTATTTCCAAGTCAACGTTTTCACGGATAACTACTGGAGCGTTTTCGCGTTCGGTGGTTATCAAGAAATCCTCTTCTTGCTCGTTTATCCATTGTGCAGTATAGATGTTCACGGGCTTTCCCTTGGAAAGAAAACCGTCAACTTTTAACACACGTACACCGTCAAACAATGTCGTAACGTCCGAAAAAGTACCGTTTTCGGTGTTCTTTACGAAATATTTGTTTCTTAAATCTTGTGCCATAATCTTTGTTTCCTATAATCTAAGTTCCTTATTGAATGTTTTTACATCACCAAGACAATATTTTCCGATTTCCACTTTAGCATTATCTGAATATTTGTAAATGATAATACTGCTATCCTCGTCAACGTCATCAAGTATCACTTTGCTTTCGTCAAACAAGTAAATCTTTGGGCAATTATACCCGTCACACGTGATATGAATTGTGGATTTTGCACCAACGTACAAAACAGGGCATTTAGACGCTTGAATTGTCATGTGGGTATTACTACACCACATAAAGGCCAAAACGTCAACAGCGGCTTTAAAAATGCCCTTAAACGCAACGTAAAGCGCATATGTGTAATCTTGCACTAAGTCAGCGTCATTGATAATGGCCTTTTCGGTGTTCATGTTCACGTAATCCCAAAAGGCTTTCAAGATGTATTCCTTGCTTAGTCCTTTGCCTTGATAACAATGTGTTATAAAGTACGGCAACGATTGTTGGCGCATGACAAGTTTCATTAGTTTTGCCTTATCATCGTTGCAACCTCGCCATTCTTGTGTATAGTTCGCACAAAGCGGGGTCGTTATTGCCCCACTAAGTGCGTTCTTATAGAAAGAAAACATTTCTTTTTCCATATCAATTTTCTCTTTTTTTTGTTTAACTTACCAATTCAACCATAAATGCACGTCCGCTTGGATTGATGACGTTTTGCAATAGGTTCTCGATGTTTTGTTGCACCACATACGATTGTTGTAATTGCAAAAGCATTTGCGACAACGTAGCCACTTGTGCGTCAAGTTCAAATCCAAGGATAGTATCACGTATTTGCGTAAGAATATCGCTTTGGAGGTAGACTTGTTGGCTTACGCCGTTCATGTATGCTTCTAACGCACCTGCAGTGTCTTCGGTAATTCCCTGAATGCCTTGTTGTAATGCCGACAAGTTCTTGCTTGCGTCATCTTTCATCAGACCAAGTTCTCTTAGGAAGTTGGCGACCTCTTGCATATTTTCCTCCATAATAGGTTGTCCGCTTCTAAGCAGTTCTGCGTACTGCCTTATGTCGTCGGTTGTCGGCATTGTTGCAGTCGTTAATTCTTTTTGAATCCCAATCTCTTTCTGCTCTGCCTCCTTTAACATCTTCTCGTAAGCGGCTTTCAGTCTTGCATTTCTTCCTTCACCGTAATCGTATTGACCAAATTCGTTATACCAGTTTAGGAGGCCTATTTGGTCGTCGGACATTCCCAATGCCCGCAATGCTTCTACAAGAGAATCGTTGTTCGTTGTGTCGGCATTCTTTGCGATACTTGTCTTGGACTGTATTTCTGCAAGTTTGTCAGGAATGTCGCCTGCGCGTTGGTTTATCTGCTCCTGTATCTTGTTCCATTGCTCTTCAAACCAAGGCTGTAGAATCTTGGTTGTAAACATCTTCTTGACCATGTTTGCAATCATCTCGTCAACATTCTCGTCAAATGTCGCCATAGCATCCTCGCCGCTACGTAACGCATCAATGAAAGCATCCATCATATTCTCCATTGCGTCGCCAACACTTGATATACCAAGTAGGTCATTAACGATGCTGTCAACTGCGTCTGCTATGTCGTATTCAAGTTCCTTGATTTGCTTCTGCAAGTCAATTATCTTATCCTCGTCACGGTTCTTTGAGTCACGAGAACGTTCAAGGGCAAGTTGGCGTTTAAGTTCTACAAGTTGTAGTTCCTTATTAGCCTTTGCAGCCATGTTTGCACCGATGGTAGCCATTCCGTATGCCTCGTTGACTGCATGTTCAAGGTCGATGTATGCAAGTTCAAGACGTTTTACGGCACGCTCGGATTCCTCTACCTTATCCGTTATTCTTTCGTTTGCAGCACCTGCAAATATGGAAATAAGTCCAGTTGCTGCACCTGCCACACCACCTATTAACGCGCCCCATCCGCCTCCAATTTGTGCGCCAATAGCAGCACCCTGTCCTGCCTTGTCAACAACTGAGAATACCTTATCCAAATCACTGTTGTCAACTCCGCCGATTGCCTTTGCCAAATCGTCAAACACACCAATTGCGGATTGTACAGCACCTATAGTTTCGTTAATTGATGAAACCCACGAAGATGCGTCTACTTTACCAGTTTCCTCACGAGCCTTTTTCAGCTCTTTTAGACGCTTGATTGCTTTCTTTAACTTGTTGTCGGTTTCATCGTCAGCAATACCTTCGGCAATACTTTCTTTTTTCTTATTTGTAAGGTTATCAATTTCTTTTTGCGTCTTTTCAATATCCTCATCAAACGTTGCCATGCGTTCATTGGCTTCATCAAGCATATTTGAAATAGCCTTGAACGGATTGTTCTTGCGCTGTTCTTTGTATAGTTTACTAAGAGCAGTGTTTAGTTGCTTTATTTGTTTTGGAGAAAGATTCTTTGCAGAGCGCTTATACTTTTCAAGTTGTTCTATAAGCATACCAATAGCAGACTTTGACATGTTAGCCAAGTCGCCAGTAGCAACAATCCATTCTGGTGACTTTTGAAATTCCTCAAAAGATAATTTTGCCAACTCCTGACGTTCGCGTTCGTCTATTGCGTCAAGAATCTCTTGTGATGCACCTTTCTTTCTTGCAATTTCACGCTCACGTTCAGCATCTTTCTGTATCTGTGTAACCTTATATTCGTACTCAGAATACTTTTCAAGAAGCTGTGCCCATTCTTGCATTTGCTTCTTGCTTTCATCAACTTGCATTTTATGCAATGCTTGCCTATAGTTGTCTACAACCTTGACAATGTCATCTTCCATGCTATGACCACTTGACTTTATCCATTTGTCAAAAGCGTCTTTACCCATCAATGAAGCAATGTCTATCTTTTCTTTAGACTTGTTTTCTCTCAGAATCTTGTCAATATACTGCTGTGCTTTCTTTACGGCTTCTTCTGCGTTCTTAGGAATCTCGTTCAAGTCAATTCCCATGTAGTCTGCAAAGATACTGCCTAACTCTGGGTTAGCGTCCAACTCAACCGCCAACTCGTATTCGTCTTTCAACTTTCCAAGTTCGCTATTCAAGCCGTCTGTAATCTTTTTCATGTCATAGGTCTTAGCATCAACCGTAAGTTTTTGGATTTCCACGTCCAAATCCTTTAGGCTTGATGTCTTTACCTTACCGCTTGCAATAAGCGTGTCACGTTGCTTTGTAAGGCTATCAAGCAATTGTCTAACGTTCTTACCAGCAAAGTCACTTGCGTTGAACTTGCTAATGCCAAACTTTTGCAATACGTTGTTGACACGTTCAAGCGTCAATTCGTACCCTTGCGCGGAAAGTTTAAGTGCATCGGTATCGCTTACACCTGCCTTGCGTAACTTGTCATAGTTACTGCGCATTTCCTTGATGATAGACAATTCCTGCTTTATTGCTTCTGCAACGTAATCCGCGCTTGTCTTGCCCTTAGTCTTTTTCTCTTTTTCGTAAGATTGATTAAAGAGGTCGAGCAAGTTCTTGCGTTGTTGTATTTCCTTATCGTTAGCCTTGATTTGGTCTTTTGACCATTTGGAACTATCTCTGGCATACAACTTGTTTTGCTCCTGTAAAGCCTTGATAGCTCCTTGTTGTGTCTTAACCCATGTTTGCAAGTTGTCGTTTTGCGTTGGCAACATGGAATCATTACCAAAATCAAGTGTCTTTGGTGCTTTCCCGATACGCTCTTGTACTTGCTTTTGAAAGTCGGTTAATTGCTGTACGTTGAAAGCAATACCGATTTGGATTTTCAAACGGCTCGCATCATCCACCATGTCTTTGACGGCATTGTAATACCAAGGCATAGTGTTTTTAAAATATTCCAAGTTGTTGTCAACAGCATTTTGTTGCTCGCGTGTCAACTTTCCGCTTTCGGTGTATATTTCATCTGTAATGTCTTGGAACGTTGCGCTTGAATTGTGCTTTAGCCGTTCCATGAACATAGCCCACAAAGACGCATTTTTATCAACTGCTCCGTTGGTAAGTTCTGACATACGCTTGTCTAACGACGTGTCAAACAACGTAGCCAATTCACCCTTGATTTCAGGGTTACGTGTTTTGATTTGCGCCCTTACACGTGAAAGTATTTCGTTGATTTGCAATGGGTCTTTAATGCCGTGAGCGGTAATAAAGTTATTGATACTTTCTGCGGTCGTGTTAAGTTCGTTTTCAAATTCCTTAAAGTTTATCTTGATTTCGTTGTTCGTGCCTTTGTCGGTATAGAGAATATCTTGTAATTCTTGGTACGTACCTTTGAAACCATCAAGGCTCTCTTGATAATCTTTAAGGTCACTTACCAAACCTTCGCCAAACATGCCCAACCATCCCTTGTCTGAGGTGAGTTCTATCGTATCTTCTTGTAAGTCTTGTAATGCGGCTTGTGCCTTTTGTATTCTTTCTACATAGTCAAATCCTTTGGCAACACGTTCATTTACGTTGTCTATTTGCCAAAGTTCTCCGATTAAAGCGTTTGCAGACGATGCGGATTGGTTAAGTTGTTGTTCTACACTTTCCCACGCTTTTGCGGCTTGCTCTGCGGAAAGTTTTCCTTCTTTTGCCGCCTCGCGTGTTGCTTTGTTGCCCTTATTGTTCAACCAATCAATATTAGAATTGGACGCTTCGGTAGCATTTTCGCGTATTTCATCATTAAGTTTTTCCAATTCAATACGTGCAGCACGGAATTGTCCTATAAGGTCGGTAACGGCAAATAATCCCAAGAATACCGCCGTCCAAGGATTTGCTATTGCAACTATTGATGCAAAAAACCCTTTTACTGTGTTCGCAAGAAAGCCCATCATTCTTGCTGCGTGTCCTGCAGACGCTGCCCACGCCATGTTGTTACGTATAGCAATCATTTGGGCAACTCTCAAAAAGCCAAGCGAAAGTATAACGTTCTTTAAGACGCGATTAACCGAAGACCAATTTTGCAACAATGCCTTTAACCCTTGTATTGGCAACGAAAGCAACGTTTGATTATTCTCACCCATTTCATTAAGCATATTGTTATATGCGAGGGTAAGATTAGCCATTTGCACACGTAACGTTTCGGCTTGCTTTGCTTGGAACTCAAAGAACTTGCCACCTTGGTCTGTCATCTTGTTCAATACCGACATGACATCGGTATAGGAAACCATTTTCTTGCTCATGCGGTCGTACACATCACCAGTGCTCACAATCTTGCCTTCAAGCTCAGTATAGTAGTCCGAAAGCGACTTAACGATAGGTAGGCCTGCATTGGCAAAGTCACGAGCATCACGTGCAGTAAGAACAGTTTGTGCGCGTATCTGACCAAGGTTATAAGTCAAGCGTTCCATTGGCACACCCAAAGCCGCGCTAATATCAGCAAGCCTACGTGTGGTGTCAACAACCTCGTTGGCCGCAAAGTTATATGCTGTAAGTTGTTTTGCCGCACCAGCGAGTTCCATAAGCGTGAACGGTGATTCAATAGCCATCGTATTCAACTCTTGGAATATCTGTGAACCTTTCTCAAAAGAATTGACTAACACACCTAATGAACGTTCCAACAATTCGTATTGACCACGAATTTCATAGATTTGCTTAGTAAAATTGGTTATTGCACCAAGCGTAAGAGCATAGACGATACGGTTACGGATATAACCAAAGGATTGCGCCAAATAGTTGTTAGATTTCGTGTGTTGTATATTACGACCTAACAATTCGCTTTGCAAGCGTGAAAGACGTTGGTATTCGTCACCCAACAACTTTACTTGCTGTGCATTATTTGGGTCAATAGTAACTGCTTTTAACGCCCGCATCTTACGAGCTATTGCATCAACACCATTTTCGTCCATACCAAGAACATCTTGGATAGACTTTGGAGCGGTTTGTTTAAGACGTTCAATCTTTGTGCGCACATTGTCGATAGCGGATTGTAAACGATTCATTTTTGCTTCGTCTATCAGCCCAGACTTGCGGAACGTACTTTGTATTTGAACAAGTCTTTGCAATTTGTCCTCGGCTTGTTGTAACGTCTTGGTTGACATAGCATTGGCCGCACCAAAATCTTTAGCAAATAATTTTTGAATTTTTATTTGCTCGCTTGTGGTTTGTTCTTTTAACTTGTTTTTTTGGTCTTCAAGCAACTTGTTTTGTTGTCGCAATTCGTCACTATTAAGTTGCATTTCCTTGCGACGCTTTTCTTCAAGCCGTATGGTTTCCTCTAAGTGACCAACGGTATTATCGGGATATTGTGGCTTACCACCACCATGCGTACTACCAGTAGCGGTACTTTGTGCGGAAACCATAGCGTCAAAGGAACTTGACATATTACGCCAAGCCTCTTTCATCAAGTCAACACTGACCTTTTGCGTAACGGCAAAGTCTTTCATGGCAAGTTTCATCTTGTCAAGACCTTCTGTGAACTTGCCAGCCATATCGTTAGTCTTATTGCCGACATAATCAACAAGTTTGTCAATCGAATCACGCAATTCCTTGTCGCTAAGACTACCAACAATTATAACATCGTCATTTTGAGCCATATATATAGTTATTTGTTTTCTTTCTTATCAATAATCTTTTTGTTGTTTTGCGGCCTAACGGGTATCTCGATTTCTTCGCCTTCTTTCAAGTCATCAAACTTGCCAAACCCTGCCATGAAATTATCCAATTTCCTTTGCGATTCCAAAGCCTCTTTATAGTTTGTCCAAACCTTTTTGTCGTGACCGTGCAAATATTTCGTATGAGTATTGTCAACCGCCATGAATTGTATTTGGGCTATGCTAAGACGGAAAAGATAATCGTCTAATCGGTATTGCGGGAACGCTCTGAGGAAGTCGCTTGCGTCTGCAAGGATAGTGCTTCCATAAATTGTGATGCTGTCTCCGCTGATTTCTTCTTCCTCGTCAGTAGCGAATTGGTAAGCGTACTCACCGATTTTTTGAGTAAAAAAAAACCCGATAGGTCGATAGACTTTATAGCCCCCAATATGATAGCCGCCCATTGGTTAGGTTCATACGTGCTTTGCATGACAACGCCTTTCATAACACTAATATAATAGTCATTCTTTGTGCGTATCTGCTCGAACGATTCTATCCTATTGCCGTCTGGTGTAAACAAATGGTTGCACAACACAATGCCGACGATTTCACTCATTGCATCAAGGTCGGTGCATAAAGCCGTTATAATCTTGTTATCATCGTCCAAAGATTCGTCAGCCTTATGCATATCCATGACGAGCCTACAAATGCGATACAACGAATAATAACGCATGTTTTCGACCCTATATTCTTTTGTTCCCAAACGCACAAGTGACGGGCAATCATTTATAATGTCAACCAACGTCCGCTTGACATCAATTGGGAAATCTTGTAATTCATTTTCCGATTGTTCGCTTTGTGCCTTATTCGTATTATCTTTCATGCTTTGTAAATCGTAAATTCTTTGTTGTTTTCGTAAACGCTTTTGTTGTAGTGTGTATGCTTTCAAATAAACAAGGGGTGCATATAAGGGATGAACCCTTAACGCACCCCCACGTTTACGAAAGCAAAATTGTTACCTACGCTTTTCTGTAGTAGGTCTTTCCCGACTCAACGGTTGTGTCCTCTGTCAATACGTATGTATTACCAGACTTTTCGTAATACCCTTGTTCTTTTGGGTTTCCTGTCGGATTTGCAACCTCTACATAGGTTACACGACCCTTAATCTTGTACATGTGGTCAACTTCGTTTTCGTCGGTGTGAACCAATGCCGTAATGGTTACGGAATAGTTCAACGCTCCGTCTGCATCCTTCTTGATAGTACCGATGGTAAGACCCTTGTAGATGTACAAAGATGCGTGACCACGTTGGAACTCCAATTCCCAAGAGTGCTCGCTGGTGAAAGCATTAGCTGCACCCTCATAGGTGTTGGTTTCCGCATCGTAAGTACCGCCAAAGAGTTCAGGCAGTTCGGAAAGTTCGTAGTTAGCCAATTCGAACGTCATCGTAACGGGGTTGCCGTCGTAGAAGATGTCGAAAGGCGAATCATAGAACTCGGCCTCGATTTCGGTGCTTTCGGGTTCATCCTGACCGATAGCAAGACCTTTCAAAACACCCATCAACTTGGTTGCGGGAGAAGCGGCGGCGGTATCACCGTACTTGAGGGCAATTGCCTTAACAGTTGTTTTTCCCATAATCTTTTTCCTTTCTTTATTTAGTTTAACTTGTTTTTATAATCTTTTTTTCTTGTTCTTTTTGTTATTCTTGTTCGTAATCCGTTCCTACGATGAATGATTTGGTGAACACGTGGAATTGGTTGCCCTTTTGTGCGGTTTCGTCATCGTCCATAGATATTGTAGTGTCTGGAACAATGAAATACCGTCCATCGTGGTTTTCGCTTTGCTCGGTCTTGATAATGGTGTTGATACCGTTTTCAAATGTCCTATAAAGCGTTTTGTTTAGCCGTCCACGTGTCTTTTTAGGAACATAAGCGGTAACGTAACAACGCGCCCAAAGATAAGTTTCGCAAGAAAATTCCGAATCATCGTTCAATTTGCCGACACGGATAACGATAAAGCCGCCATCAACGTCACTTTCCGTTGTTTCCGTAGGTTCGCCCATATCGTACACGTTTTCCGAAACTTGTTTCATCAAGCCAGAAAGATAGTCGTATATGTCTATTCGAGAATCGTTAATCATCTTTACTTACACTTATTATTTTTAATACTTCGGTACTTTTATTTCTATTGTCACGTTTACCTTAGAGCCAAGTTCTTGCTTGATGTGGTCGTAACGTTGGGTCATCATGTCAAACTTTACAAACTTTCCGTAGAAAATATTGTCGTGACCTTGCTCCCAATAGGCGTAATACGGTGCAAGTACGCCCCAAACGATTTCCCACCCTTTCGTTTCCCTTGGTTGATACGTCGCCAAGAATTGCTTTGCAAGATTGCGTCCGTTTACTGGTATCGGATTGTCACCCACTTCATGCAAGAAAGCCTTTCCTTTCGTTGTAGCGGACTTACGGTAGTAGCCATGCTTTGCTTCTTTGCCGTCATAATAAACCGCCCATACAAGGCTATTCAACATGTTATGCGTTCGGTCGCTCGGCTTGCCACGCATCTTTTCAATCAATTGGTCACCCATTTGGGATATTTGGCTTTCGGCATAGGCAATAAGACTGTCTGTTTGCGCTTTGGAAACTTTCTTAAACATATCCTCACGCAATTTCCTTATGTTAATCTTAACTTTCGTCTTTGTTGCCATAATCGTTGCCTATTTCCACTTGTTACGTGTACAATATACACTTACTCCCATTAGTTGTGACGGTTCGGCATTATCTACCGTGAACAAAAGCGTTTCTCCATAACGTACTAATTCCACCGTATCACCTTTTCTTGGTATGATATAATTGCCATCACTATCTTGCGTCAAAGGCATTGATATAACGTAGGATGACGTTTGCAATAAACGTCCTTCATCGTCCGTTTGCATCGTTTCGTCCATAACACCATTGTATATCTCAACAACAGTATCGTCATCGTCGCCCTTTCCTGAAATAGTGCGCTTGACTATTCCTTGGTACGGATATTCGGATATTTCGTTACGTATCATATATCGGATTAACTTGCATTACGTCCTCGATAGGCACGAACTTGATTTTGCGATTTTTCAGATACTCCTCGAGTTCCTTCCCCTTCGGGTCATCGTAGTTCTTGTATATGCGAATGGCATACTTGATTTTTTCGTCTTGATAGAAATCTTGCTCCTGTCCTACGGTCTTTTGATAACCATTGTGGGATTGTTGCAAAGATGCAGTATTGGATGGTCTGAGCAATACTGCCATGAATATAAGGTCTGCGGTCAAAAGGTCGCGTTCCTTTTGCGTGACTGTGATATTGTCGTAAGCGTCTGCAGACGGGTCAATACCTCGGTCAAGGGCTATCTTAATGAAATTCTTCGTTGTAAACGATGAATACATTGTTGATGATTCAAGCCATTCAAGTACGGTCATCTTTCTTTTTCCTTTCTTAACTAATTAAACCATAGTGTGCCATTCGCATAGTGTTTAGCTGTCGGCGGTTGTGGTGTCAACAACAACGTGGTACATGCTTTCATCAAGCACTGTAGCGTAACGTCCGATAACATCAGTGTGGTAAGACTTGAGCATACCGTTCGGAGTAACCTTGTTGATGACGTTCAAGAAACCTTGTACCTTTGCCAAAGAGAAATCAATTCCCTTGTTCACCTCACCACTACGCATCAACTCTACGTCGGCTACCTTTGCGTGTACAAGTACACCTGCGTAACCAAGAGGACGTAGAACAGCAACACCTTGTTTCCAACCCTTTACGGTGGTGTACGTGGTGATACCTTGAACGGTTTGCTGCTCGCGCACAATGCGGATAGGCGCAATCTTGGAAAGTTCCCAACGGCTATAAGCGATAAGTTGGTCAACTGTGATAGAATCAACATTGGTCGTGCTTGTGCCGTTGTTGACGATAATCACCTTGTCTGGAGCACCAAGGGCAAGATAGCGGTTTACTTCCTTGATAAATGCAGGGTTCTTGATGAGAACAGTAACAAGCATATCCCAAGGAATATCCCACTCGAATGACATGCTGTCGGGCAGTTGGTTGGCTTGCTTGAAATCGTATTCGATTTTGTGCATCTGCTCGGGAATGTTGGCGGTTGTGTCCGTCCATACCTTTGCACCAGCCTTCTTGTAGTTGGTGATGGGGATATAAGCCGATTGGTCGGCAACAACACCACTAAAGCCTTGTGTGGTAGCCGTACCACCTGCAACGTTGGTGATAGCGATAGTGTTGCCGTATTGACCGCCACGCGAAAGCGTCATAGCTGCCATGTTGGAAACACGGAGATTGTGTGTCTTTACAAGGTCGGCGACACCACGAACAAATCCCTCGACAAGGCTTTGGTCGGGGCCAAGTTCTTGAAGACGAGCTTTCAACTCTTCCTTAGACATCGAGGTTTCAAAAAGACCCTTACCATATTGGTAAATTGAGCCAGTCTTTTCCTCGAAGCCCTCAGCATCAAGTTGCATGGTTTCCGTCAGTGGAGCCATTGCATCGGCCATAGGCACGGTGCGGGCGACACGTTGGCGAACCGTCCAAGCTGGGTTCTTTTTGAGGTTTGACTTGTCGATGTCGTACTCGTTACCCTCGACACGGAAGTGCTCTTGCCAAAAGAAAGCGTTCTCGTCGATTTCGATTGAGTTGTCGATAAGTGTTTGGAGGAAGCCTGCGTTAGCCCCGTCCATAAAACCCTTCTGATACAATTTTTCAATTGCCTCGTCGGGTGTAAAGTGGAATTTCAATGCGTTTGCCATATCTTATTTCCTTTCTTTTATTACGTTATTAAATTAGGCTACGTGTGGTTTAAATCCAAAAAATGCCGTCAATATAAGAACGGTTCATGGCAAGTACATACTTAGGCAGCGGTTGCATCTTTGCAATCCACGCTTGCTTGTCGTACACACCCGAAACGCTATAATTGGCGTTTTGGAAACCATAGCCCTCGGTGGGCAGCATTTCACGGTCGGCTTCGTTAAAGATGTTGGGCTTCGGGCAAAGAACCGTTGCGCTGGCACTTGCGGCATTACCCGTTGCCTCAACGATAATCGAATCGGTAGTGAGTGCGCCAATTGCGGTGTCGATGGTTACGGTAAATTCCTCGTTGGTTTCGTTATAAGCCACGTCGGTAATCTTTGCCGATTGACCAGTAGTAGTTGCATCGTCTGGGGCAATCATAATCACTTGACCAACCTCGGGAGCGTCCGAATATCCGTCACCCTTGATGTAAATAGTAGTTGCGCTGGCTGCGGAAGCCTTAGAAACCGCAAACGAACGGAAAATGAGGATAGGCTGGCCTGGAGTGTACTGCATCAGTTGTGCAGCCCAAAGATAACCAAATCCTTTGTTCGGGTTAGCGATAGTACCGCCAAGAAGGATATTCCTACGGTCTTCGCCGTTGCTATCCTTGACCCAAACCCACTTGCCGCCACGTACTTTCTTAGCGGTTTCAAAAAAGTAAGCAAGATTTGTAATCATATCTTTTTCGTTTTTAATTTGTTAATTGTTTTTTATTGTACCTTAATCTTTTTAAGGGATTTAAAGAACTCCTCATCACGTTTCTGCGTAACTTGTGGCGCAAGCGGCTTGATATTGCCAATAGACGGTTTCATAACGTCTTGGAACTTTTCTACCCACTTGTCGGCTTGTTCCTTTTCATCCTTTTCGAGGTCAACGTCAAAGTCCTTAACGAAAGTCGTAAAACTTGTCATCAAATCCTCTCGGACACCTTTCTTTGCGATTTCCATGATTGCTGCATACTTGGTACGCTTGTTCTCGGCAACCTTGAATTGTTTCAATTCGTCAAGTTGGTCTTGAACCTCTTTCGGAATTTCGTTCGTAGGCGTGGGTGTGACTTTGCCCTCAATCTTTTTGTTCAACTCGGCGATTTGGTTCTTGTAGTCGTTTTCTTTCGACGTAAAGGCATTAGTCTTTTCAGTGATGATAAGGCTTGCACCACTAAAAGCGGAATTAAGCGCAAATTTCATATCACCAATTGCGGTTTCGTCATCGGCTGCAGCGTCTGGATAACGCTTTGCAAGATGTTCCGCAAACTTGTCCTTAAAACCATCGGTGAGTGTCGCATTTGTGTAACTTTTCTCGTTACAATAGTCGTTTACTTTCTGTAAAGCCTCTTCTTTTGTCATAGTTTTCTACTATTTTAAATTGTTGTTGTAATAAAACAAATTTCTTCTTGTTTGATGCAAAAGTACAAACAAAGTAAAAGTTGAAAAATACAAAAGCGATGAAAAAGAAATTAAAACACGTTGTTTTAATCAATATTTAATCGGTATTGTAATTTTAGACCTATTTTCATTGTGTACCTTTGCAAAAAGAAATTTCTTATTTGTACAAATTATAAATTATGGTCACATGGCACGAAAGCGTAATGATATAGTATTAGCACCATTGGAGGATGGTAACCAAAAGTTTGCTATCCGTTCAAATGCCGATATTGTATGCTTTACGGGTGGTACTGGTGGCGGTAAGTCCGTTGCTTTGTATTATGCACCTATTGAATACTTAGCCATGAATGACAATGCGAAAATCGTTTGCTTTATGCGTAATGTTAGCGACTTTTGGGGAGCAGGAAAGGTAAACGATACGCTAAAAAAGATGTACCCTTTGATTGACCGTACCATTAAGCGGCAACCACATGACCCAATAGGTGAAATCATACGTAACCAAACGGACATGGGATTGAAATTGTATAATGGTTCGGAAATGAAGTTCCAGCAACTCGACAACGAAAACCCTATTGTCATTGATAAGATTGCGAAAGGTTTGCAAGCAAAGAAACTCATCTTTGACGAATGCAACAAATTCCTTTGGCGTACCATATCATCGTTCTTTCCTCGTTTGCGTAGTGATTCAAACGGCAAGGCACAAATATTCTTGGCACAAAACCCAGAACGCGAGTGTTTTATGCGTAAGATGTGCGGAAAGGGCGAACATGGTGGTGGCTGGATAAACGATGACGGAACTGTTGACAAGTCAATGGACGGTGTTGTTATGTTCTTTTGCATGCCTAACGGTGACTACGAAAAAGCCGTGTGGGGGCGAACGAAGAAAGAGGTTTATGAAAAGTGCAAAGACCATATAGATTCACTTTTAGCCGTTGACCCAGACATGTCATACGAGGATTTTATACTTTCTATGACATTCTTTACATTTGATGTGCGCGATAACAAGAAAATGTTGGCCAAGAACAAGGGCTATCGTGGATTAGCCGCCAATGCCGCAACTGCCGCATCTGCATATCAAGTGAATTGGAACTATTCAATCGAGGACGAAAAAGAGGAAGAAGATTTATCCAACGTCGAACTTTCACGTATAGACATTGAACGTATGTTCCGTCCTAACGAAATTCCGCAAGGTAGCCAACTGTTGAAACGATTTATGACAATGGATATGGCTACCACTGGATTTGACAACTTGGTATTTAAGTATTGGGAACTTTGGTCTGGCTATGGTTTTGTCTGCCGTGACATCAAATATTCGATGCACAATAATAACCGTGAGGCTGTTATTATGGCTATCCAATTTCGCGACAAGCACAAGTTACAAGAAAAGGAAATGGTATTGGACGTGCAAGGTTTCGGTTTCTTGCGTGACTGCTTTCCAAGGGCTATGCAATTCAGCGGAGCAAGCACTCCGTCTAATCGTGGTAAGACTCAATTTAAGACGATGAAAGACGAAGCAGGTCACGTTGCAATGGAAATGATGCAGTCTGGCTTGATACACTATGATTCATGCCTTTCAGACATGCACTATAACCACAAGAATATGAAACGGCAAGGTGGCACAACGATATTGCGGCACATGTTGTTTGAAAGCAAGATATTCCAATTCATAAAGACACCGAATGGTCGCCTTGAAATGATGTCTAAGGAAAAGATGAAACAACTCTTGAAAGGTATGTCACCAGACCTTATGGATAACGTAATTTTGGTGTGTGGTGGATTTATCTATGATTGCTACCGAATGTTGAAAGAGGACGCAGGAATAATGCGTAAGCGTGTGCAAGCGGATGATATGCTTGCTTTGCTTAACGTGAACGGACAAGATATTGTTGACACAAGAATACACCGTGTAAGAAAGATACGGAACGCAAGCGAGGTATTAAACATATTAAGTAATATATAGAAAAGGACATGATAAGAATTAAGAACATAAATTGGTATCTTAGCGAACCGTCAAGGTTGTTGCAGATGAAGCCTTTCACACGTGGCGGTCACATGAATGGTCACGGGTGGGAAATGCAAGAAGTATTGTGCAACACTACGCTTGATGTTGGCTTTACCAATTTGACATTAAAGCCAAT
>Ga0326512_10001241_pt1 | contig 20162 bp, 18 predicted proteins | sample 1_2617_0518_D_FD_203652 | JGI IMG/M metagenome (GOLD analysis project Ga0326512, IMG submission 203652) | Bovine rumen microbial communities from UC Davis, California, United States - 1_2617_0518 | ecosystem: Host-associated > Mammals > Digestive system > Stomach > Rumen | place: USA... | reverse complement strand
CATTCGTAAGAATAGAAGTAACCATTCGCTTATTAATAGATGATACAGACAACATAGCAGATACTTCTTCATCTGGTCTAAAATCAGTATAAGGTTCTTTACCTTTTTCGATAACTGCACGTAAAGTCGCTTTGTTAGCTGCAAAGTAGGTGACTTTATCTCCTACGCCAGGAATATCTGGATGTTGTACGTATATTTCTACATATATAGCTTTCTCTGCTTTCTTTAATTTACCTGTAGGAGGTAAAGCATATGTAGCTGGTAAACTCTTAGTATTTATACCGTAAGAGTCTAATTCTTTCTTAAGCTTATTTATAGGATTTTCATATGCTTTAACAATACTCCTAACAGATTCGCTCATTTCATCTAATTCACAAGTTCTGAATATCTTTATATCTACTATAGTACCTGTAGTTTCTGATTCTACTACTCTTCTTCCCAAAGTAGATACATCTCCCTTAGACATAACTCTAAGAGCTACATTAATATCATCGTCTGTATAAGGATCTTGCCATATAAGTAAAGGATCTCCTACGTTTACGTAAGTACCTTTCTTTACTATAAAATGAATTGTAGCATCTTTCTCTACTACGTGTTCGAATTTATATACAATCTGAGTAGTGAGATAATTACTCAGTTTATTAGTACAGATACCAGAATCTTCAAATCCTTCATCGGAATTCAATATAGCAACTTTGGCAATAGTACCTACATTATAAGCTATATGATCAGATTCTCCAAGAGTATTAGAGAAACTCTCCGGATCGTACGCTAATACTTCACCCTGTTTAAATTTATATCCAGGTTTAATATTCTTAGCAGCAACTCTAGACAACGGTACGTAATAACCACCATCTGAATTCTTTTCTATTCCACCTTTAAGATCTACATAATCTTTCTTACCATTATCATATTCTATTATAATCTTATCATTATCTACAGATAATACTTTTCCACTATAATCGGACTTAGTAGCAAATTTATTTGTAGTAAGATAAGCTAGAGCTTCATCCGCACCGGAGGTTATTAATAATGGATCTGATTTAGCAACTCTAACCTGATGCTTAGCCGTCTGAATATAAGACATTAATACACGAGTATTATCATCGTTAGTAGCCTCAAAAGGAATCATTGCTTCTGTAGCAGATAAAGTATTTACACTATTCATTTTAGAAGTATCAGAATCTATCTGTTTTACATAACCTCTTACACCTTCTACATTCATATTGATAGTAGAAGTTCTAGTAATACCAGAACTTGCAGAGAAGTTAGTAGATCCAGCCATTACATTAAGCATAGATTCATCGTACGTTCTCTTATCTAATGAATAAGATCTATCGCTATTTAAACCTGCTTTTCCTTTATATGCTATATTATTTGTCTCTTCTACAGCACCAAGAGCATTATTAATACTATCATCCTGAGATATAGGGGATTGTAATATCTTATCTATTACAGCAGATTGCTTTACTATTATAGCTGCTTTAGATCTACCTCGTCTTAATTCAGTAGCCCATTTACCGTAAGCATCTGATAATACCTCATAAGTATATGCTGCTATTAATTCTGCTCTTCTAATACGTCTAGAAGACGTATCTGTGTGCTTAATATATTTATTATCTGCCATTAATCCAGCAGCATACAGCATTACACCAATATAATCTGTTGGTAATTTATAATGCTCTAATACCTCTTTCGTAATAGGATCTATTAAGCAGTCTATAAAGTTCTCTAAGCCATCTGCTTTGAATCTACCACCATAAGCATCTAAGAATTCTACATAAGTAGATCTCTTATTAATATCAGCCATCGAAACAGTTCCAACCGGACAATCCTTTAAACCGTTTAATAATAAACTAGATAAATAAGTTAATCGATATACAAGATAACCGTCTTCAAATCTTATATAATCTAAAGTTGGATCTAGTCTGATTTCATTATTAATGGTTTCTTGTAAATGGTAATCTATATTAGCTCTCTTTAATACGTTCTCTAAACCAGCACTAAATGCTAATACTAATATAGCAGGAATTCTCTTATTAAGTATAGAATACGTTACGTAAGTTCCTACAGTAGTAGCCCTTTGCTTATCGTATGATTGCATAAAGTCTTTATCAGAAGATAAAACGTTTACTACTTGCTGAGCAAAGAAATCATGCATACTATTTATATACAATATTTCTTTTGTATCTAATTTTACAGCATAAGGAACTCCAAGAGTATCATCTATATTAGGATATTCCTCTCTAAACTGATCTTGATTAAAGTATAATTTAATCTTTGTTTTCTTTACTTCTATAGATCCAATCACAGAAGCAATATCAATATAGTCTAACGGAAGTTGATATTTAAAACATATTCTTCTATTATCACCATATTCTATCTTTAAACCATTTCCTTTATATTTCGTAAGAGTCTTAATAACTCTAGAAGCAATTGGATTAGACCTACCAATAGTATCTCTAAATATATACACAAAGATCTTATTATAATTTGTAATAATCTGAGCAGCTTTTCTATCTGTCTTTAATATAGGCATATTGAGAAACTGTGTCGATATTACTTTAGAATTACCTCTTAATAAAAATCTATTATCTATAATAGTAGGAATATCTAATTTGATAGTCTGTCTATCACCATTAAATGTTTCTACCTTAACGGTATATGTATCTTTTCGATCTTCTGAAGTAGAAGTATCTTCTACATTTATATCTAATATAGTTATAGGATATTTTACTCCCTGAGAGAAATGTTTAAAGCAAGCAACAATATCTCTATCAAGATTATACGACTTATCAAAATTCATATAAGTCATATCCTTCCATTCTTCATTAGGAGAAGCAATATCAAGACTTACTGTAGGGATTTCCTTCTCGTCAGGATTATCGCCTAATAAATCTTTAATCTTTACACCCTTAATTTCTTTATCTAATAATTGATTATTAACATCATTGATTCTAGAAGCTCTGGTAGCATCTATATCAACTCCATTATTATTAAAATTATCTATAGATAATAATATTTTCTTAAGTTCTTCTTCATCGTCCATAATATTAATAGCATCATTAACATCAGTAGCTTGTTTACTGATATCATCTATTCTAGATGCTAATTTCTGGAGATTTCGTATTTTGTTAGCTTGCTTTTCTTTATCTACAGATTTAGTATAAATTGTATCTTTAGAATTATTTAATTCTTCTACATTTTTATTTACACTAGTAGGTACATTTCCTAAAGATTTTAATTCCACACTAGGAACAGCTGTATCAGATCGTTTAACTCCCAATACTTTATAAATATTTTTCGTATCTATAGTATTAGCTTTTTCTTTACCAGTAAGATCTACACCTTTAGCTGTTTCTATCTTATCATAGATATGAGTTCTTATTACCTCTGGAGTTTCAGAAGTATTAGATTCCTGATCTTCATCCTCAGGATCAACATTCATATTTGATATAAATCTTGATATAAATAATTTAAACTTCATAGAAGCTTTCTTTATATCATTATTATCTTTAAACTCTGAGAAATTAAGTTTAAAATATCTATTATTATCAAAGAAGAAAATATCAGAATTACCAAAGGTTCTCTTACAAGCACCCGGATCAGCAAACATTAATTGATATATAATACTAATAGGATTAATATCTTCTCTAAATAACCACATCCTATTTTTATTATTTCTATTCCAATCTTTTACTGGAATAAAAATAGTCTTATTAGTATAGCCAGCAGAAGTAATACGAGGATCATTAATTAATTTATATAATAAATCAAAATAAATATTAAATCCTCTTCTAAGAGTATAAGTAGAATTTCTAAAATATGCTTCATTATAATAATAGAGATCTACAAATAAATTCTTTTGTCCATATTTACTTAATTCCGGGAAAGTAAATGATATGAACGGACAAACATTCTTTACTTCTTTATAGATATCTAATACCTGTTTTCTAGTACGAAGTCTATCATAGTATAAAATTTTTCTTAATTGAGCATTACTATTACTTTCATTTAAAAATAGCACTCTAGAGTTCCCTAAAGTGATATAATCAGAACCCTCCTCTAACTCTCTCATGCAATTTTTATCAAATTCAGTATAATTAGACGTAATTGCTGATTCATTAGACGTAGGAGCCGTATTTGGTGATCCTACAGATGGTGATCCTATAGAAGGGAGATTCATTTGAACTCCAAAATTCCCTTGAACTTTATTTAATACTCTTTTTAGAGTATTTAATTTTAAAGAGAATTTTCTTTTAAATTTAGAGGTAGAAGCATATTTAAACTTCTTACCAATATTCTCTAAAGTAAGAGGTCCTCTTTCATACAATTCTCCAAAAGCAGTATTCATAGGCTGATCTGCATATCTGGTATCAGCACCGGTTAAAGTATCTGCAAATATAGATGGATTTGCTGTACCATATTGATCTGGGTTAATAGTTATATATACAGCTTTATAGATAAAATTCAATATCTTTCTAGCATAATTATCATAACTTTCAGATCCATTATATCTTGGTAAATGAATCGTAATTCTTGTATTTCCGTCTACTTCAGTAACAAAGAAAGAAAAATATTCGTCTATAGAAGGAAAATCTCCTACAGTAAGAATTAATGTAGGAACTACATTAGTTCCTATATCTCCTAAAACGTTCTTATAATCCTCTTCATCGAATACAGACTTTAATACAGATACATCTTTTTCAAATCCAGTATACTGAATTATATCTTTACTTTCTACACTTTCATAGATATAAGAAGCTTCGTCTACTGGTTCATCTTGTTCTATTGATTTAGTTCCTATATAATAACTCAAATCTCTTTCAATATAATAAGATCTATATCTAAATCTATTAACTAAAAGAGGATGTTTCATAAGATTCATAGATGATTGTCTATTCGGTGTCACTAGAAAAATAGCCGAATTCTTTTTCTTATTTGGAGAACTCGAATTTTCAAGTGTTGGTAAAAACATCTGTCTTTTATATACAAACAGATTTTTTACATCTTTACTGAAAATCATTTTTGTTTCCTCCTTATGATGTAAAATGGATATTAATTATGATTATGTGAAGGGTGTTAAAAACCCAGTAATTTGAAAAGATATAAAATATCCCTAGGGGTCAGGACCCTAGGGATAAGTGTATTGATAATCATACAGGGTAAGCTTCAATATATATTGCTATATAACAGTTGCTTAATTTTCATTATATTACTTTTGTGGACATAACCCCAATCTCTATTATTAGTGAGAGTTTATGTTTCCTGTTAAATATAATGACTGTACTACAAACGTGTATTAGATAAAGAAATTACAATGAAGTTCGGTGTCAGATACAATCCACATTTCTATTTCATTACCGCTCGTGCCAAATGTTAACGAACCAAATATGTGTAATTATTGGTGTACGCACTTACTTTTCATCCTGACATAAGATAACTAGTAATCTATATTGTAATATTCTTTAATCTTAATACCATTAAAATCAAACCCACACATACATTTTTTATTAAAATGTACGTATATTATAAAATTATTTTTATAAATACGGTGGAAACTAGATTCCACCGGGTTTTTTATCTGAATTACATCTAAGTAAATGATCCTATAAATAAAGGGGGTTTAATATAATGAAAGATGTAGAATATATAATCGAACAAATAGAACATATGCAAAGAGATGGTATGGATTTATTTTCCATTTTACAGAATACACAAGCTCTTATAGAGTATGCTAATATTACCGAATCTAGGGATATAGAAACTATTACGAATAAATTATCTTTAACAGTACTAGATATAGATAGATTTATAAAAGTTAATGGTTGTGAAGCTGTAACAAATCCTATATTCTATTATAGACCTGGTGAACCAACAGAAGACGGCTTATTATCTAATAGAATCTTTGGAATTACCCCAGATGATAAATCTGGTATATTTGGTTATATTGACCTTAATAAGTATTTCTTACAACCAGTATGTTATAAAGCTTGGATTGTAATAGACAGAAAAGTTAAAGATTGTATTGCTAAGACTAAGTATTTCTCTTTAGATAAAGACGGATATCTTGTAGAGGATCCTAGAGGAGAAAATGGTATAGAATTTCTTAAAAAGAATATTAATAAGATTAAATTTAAATCTTCTGAGGGTAAATCTATTAAGAGAGATATTAGAGCTAAGTTCTTAGATCTAAATAGAAATAATATGTTTATTAATAAATATTTGGTAATCCCAGTATTCTATAGAGATACTAACTCTAAAGACGCTTCTAAAGGAACTATTGGTGTATCTAAGATTAATCAACTATATCAACAGCTTATATTGAGTGCAAATCATGTTAAAGATACTCAAGAATATGGATTTGATATGAGCGGATCTTTAGATCTGAGATTACAAGAAACTCTATTAACCATATACGACTGGTTCTGTGGTAATACTAATAAAAATATTCTTAAAACAGATGCTGGATTAGGGATTAAGAGAGGTAAGTTTGGATTACTAAGAATGGCAAATCAATCCAAGACGTCTGATTATGCTGCTAGATTAGTTATTACTTCTGCCGAATTAAAAGCTAATACTCCAGCAGATATGAAAGCTGATTTTGATAAATCTATGATACCTTTATCAGCAGCTATAGCAGCATTTGCTCCCTTTGTAAGATTTACTGTAAGGAGATTCTTTGAAAGAGAATTTGCTGGATCGGAACAATATCGTGTTATAGTTAATGGTAAAGTAGAATATAGAGTTGTAAAAGATCCTTTTATTCAATTCTCAGACGAACGAATAACTGCAGAGATGGAGCAATTCATTCACGGTTATAATAATAGATTGATTCCTATTAAGATAGAATTAGACGATGGTAAATTTGCTTATATGCGTTTCAAAGGATCTTATAAACCAATTAAGACTTTTGATCCTGAGACTATATATAATCGTAGACTTACTTGGCTTGACGTATTGTATATTTGTACAAAAGAAGCCACAAGAAATAAAATGGTATTAATGTCAAGATTTCCAATTGATACCAGAACAAATCAGATTGCTACGGAGATCGATATTTCTACTACCAATGAAACTGAACCTATGTATGTAGAAAATGATTATTATCCTTACTATCCAAAGTTTAAAGATTCTGATATAGGTAAGGATACTTCTAATATGTTTATAGATACATTAAATATTAGTAATCTATATACTGGTGGATTAGGAGCAGACTTCGACGGAGATCAAATGACGGTAAAAGGTGTATTTACTGAAGAAGCTAATAGAGAATTATTAGAATTTAAAACTTCTAAAAAGAACTTTATTAATTTTGGTGGTAGTAATTTAAGAACTGTTGCAGCTGATGTTGTTCAATCGTTATATAATCTTACCAAAGTTCTAAATGAAGATAAAAAGAAATTATCTTCACCTATATTCTGAAAGGATGATATCTAATGAAAATTGTAATTGGGGATTTTATTATCTTAATCACTAAATGTAAGCATAAGAATAGATTATTTATAAGAAATCTATTTGGAGATAGTATTAATAGATATAGTACTAATAATCATATTGCTCGTAGTCTTTGGAGGTGTAAAGACTGTGGTAAAATGATTAGATCTAGTGAACTTAATCTGGAAGAGTGCTATAAAGTATATAATAGGTAAAAAAGAAAGGTCTAGTATACTAGACCTTTCCTATTTGTGATATAAGGTATAGGGATTAAATATATAATAGGAATATCAAATAATATAGTATTATCATTTAATATTAGTATTATATTTAATATAATCTCTCAAGAATCTATGAATTTCGGGTAATTCTGGTCTTTTGGGGATGCTATTGATTGTGATTAATCCAGAATCTACCAAATTCATTAAATTTATCATGGTGGAATATGATAAATTATATAATGAAAGATTCATAAAATTTTACCTCCTTTGTATAGATTTCTCTATACCTTATATCAGAGATATAATATATGAATCAAATCAGCAACTTTTACAAAAAATAAAGGTCTAGGGATAAAACCCTAGACCTATCTTTATTATCTATATAATGTTAAAGCTGCAGCAATGAGTGCAAACTTTTCAGAAGCAAACAATAATAACTCCGTATGATAATTCTCCCGTTCTACTTTTGGAGCATTCCGAACGTTATACAATATATATGACTTACACATTAATAACCACTTCTGTGTTGTCATATAGTAATAATGAGCATATTTATGAGCTGCATCGTACATTTCTGCAGGATCGTGATGGTCAAGTGTGTTGATAATCTCTGCTTCATAATTATCAAAGTCATCTACCATTTTCTCCAACTCATTGTTAATACCACAGGTATGATCTAGTACTAAATACATAAAATCTTTTGTTGGATTATAATCCATAGGTTTACCTCCTCATGAAAAGAAGGTGTAAGGAATTACTTCCTTACACCAATTATAATTACATTAATATAGTATATTACTATATTCATTTATATTTTCGGGTTTGTTATCCTTTGGTTTATAATATCTATCAATAATAAGTTTCTTAGCATTTTCACAATCTTCTACTGCATGGAGAGCACTGAATTCAGAATAACCAATGAAGCAAGCCATACCATAATGGCCAATACATCTACAAACCCAAACATCTCCAATCTCAGGATCTTTCTTAAATTCAATATCATAAGTCGGATTAGCATTTCCCCAATAATATTTATCTAAGATATCCTCTACAGTTTCCTTAGTAATTTCTACTCCACCTCTATCATAGCATTTAATATCATGATGCTTGGAATAATCATAGAAACAAAGGTCAATACGACCATGTGTATCAGTCTCTTTTGTAGTTTGAAATACAGCCATAAATCTAGGTTTAAAATCCATAGAATATTTCATTATTTAATTCTCCTTTGTTTTCTCTTCTTGTTTTTTAATCCAAGCAGTTTTACAAGTATCATATCTATAACACTGAATACAACAATCATAGATTTCATTATCTATATAATCACAATCTTGATATAATACTAATGGTATATCTTCTCTATTACTCATAACTAAAGAACCTTTCGTCATGGAATATAAATGGTGATTTATCTACATGCTCTTGTTGCTTATCTTGTAATATATCAGACCTTTTTTCTAATTCATAATTATCTATTGTAGTATCTGATACAGATAGAGCATATTTATTTAATACCGGTAATTTCGCATAATAGAAATTACGTAATTGTCTAAATCCCAAATCCACCAATTCTACATATATAGTATCATTATCTCTAGTTCTTCCCAATGTCTGTCGAGTAATTACTTCTGATTTAAAAGGTTCTGCTAATACTACAGTCATTTTTAAACCTTCTATATGTTCTCCTAAACCAGCAGATTTAGTAGTAGATAATAATAACTTCTTATTCTTTTCCATTAATTTATGCTCTCTGTCTACTAGAGAAGTATATATTCCTATTTGTCCTAGTAATTGAGGATAATTGGTAGCAATCCATTCATATATTTTTAACACCCCGTCATTAGTACCAATATAGAACAAACCCCTCCCTTTACATCTTAAAAACATATCCATTATAACTCTCAATGCTTTATAGAAATAAGGATTTTTAGTAATGTAAGTTATATATTTATTCCTATCTAATCCATAAGCATTTCTACAATAATTAATATCATAAGCTGTAGGATGAGAATTATACTTTATAGCAATATAATCCGTATGAGGATCGTTATTAGCATCGAACAGATCTATTTCCGGAACGTTCTTAATAGATAATTGATATATCTTATTCTCACCTCTATTAGATCTAGCAGGAGTAGCAGTTACGTAATAAGTTTTAAATACATTCGTAAAGAAATCTATCATTAGCATATTAGAGAAATTAGTATGAGCTTCATCTATAAACTTCATTCCTATTCCCAATATTTTAAATATTTCTCCTAATAGATTCCATCCATAAGTATCACAAAATGATCTAATAGTGCCGTGAGTACATAAGAATATCTTAGCTTGTTTTGCATGTTTTGATTTTCCTGATAATATCAAATTCATAGTACTTGATCCGCTAATAAAAAAGATATCATTCTCAGATAAATCAGTATATTCTTTTATATTAGACTTCCATTGTGATAATAGGGTATTACTACCTGTAATTACTATACTCTTAATATGTATAGCTGATATAGTAGCGATACTACAATAGGTTTTTCCTTTACCAGTATTTAGATTTACAGATAGTTGAGATTGATATAGATTATCTTTATAATCTCCTAATCCTATCATAAATTGTAAAGCTTCTTTTTGAGCTTCATCTCTAGGTTTAAACTTCATTCTAATTCTACCAGTATCTAAAAAAGGATCTGGTTTTTCATAAGTAGCATCTCTAGTATGAAGATAATGTTTAATTACTCCTATATCTAAACCTTTTGGTATATATAGTCTATTATGTTTAGAGCTATAATACATTCCCAATACCTCAGAACTATGGGTAATAGGATTATACACCATAAAATTTCTCTCTAAACTAGGACAACTACCCAATACATAATCATCGATACATATACAAGAATTTTTAATTATAATTTTAGGCATAATATAATATCCCTTAAAATGCAACTCTAAGAGTCAAATAAGTCATGGTTATAATCATTAAAGCAATAATAGCAAATGTAAATATCTTTAGAAATGTATCTATTTTTCCATTTCCTATAATTTTCTCCGGATTCTTTACAACTATCATTGTCATAATTACTTCTATAACCACAGTAACAATTATTAGTATTAATGCTTTCATAGTATTATCCTTTATATAATTGATATTATGAATAATATTATACAGCTAATCGTTGTCAATATACAAGCACCTCTTATCATATTGATAAAATTCTTAAATCGGTCAAACACATCATATGGAATAAGATGGATTAATAGTAATATAGATATAGGAATTATAATGTAATACTGCATTAAATTAATCTTCCTTTCTATTAAGATAATAGGGGAATAACAGGATTCCCCTATTATCTAATGGTTGATACTATTATATCTTGTCCGATTCGTTAATTTTATACAGTGGTTTAATCACTTTATGCTCAACCCTCTTAGGTTCGTAAGTAGATCTAATATAATCATTTCCCATATAGTTCTGAGGTTGTTCCATATAGAAGAGATCCATATTAGACGGTTTACTAAGTTTCCTGTTAGCAGGACTAGTAAGAGTTTTAGATATCTTAGAAGATTGTAATCTTACGGAGATAGATCTATTATTCGTAAGAGATTCATTCAACGTAAGAATCTGACAAGGTTCATTCGCATGAGTCCAATCAGGCATCTCTAAGATATCATCTGCAGCTCTAATCTGATTCATTATCAATACCTCAAAATGAACTGCGTGCATCTTAATATTTCCAGCTAAGTTTGTCTTAATGAAATCTTCAAGTATTGAAGATCTATTATAAGACTTTGTAGTTCTCTTATTATCTATAATATTCTTGATAGCTTTCATAGTCTTAGATAATTCATTATTCTTAATATCTACTACAAATAATGCAGACAGATTCTTAAGTTTTGTCATATCTAATTCATATACACCATCATCGTTAGGTCCAACTTTCTCCATATAATCTAACAGTTCGTCGTGCAAGAATATCTGATCATAATCAGTAGATTCTCCAGAAGAAGTATTTACCGTCATAATACTACCGTCGGGGAATACTACATCAAAACTGAAGATATAATTGGTAAGATTATCAGTATCAGATTCTTCATCCTCATCGTCATAATAATCTTCGATAATTAATTTCATTCCTCTATAATTCTTATCCTCTTTAAGAGAAATCTGATTATAATCTACAGAGAAATAATCATAGAATCCATTACTCCATTTCATCTTAATAATAGCCGACTCTAACAGATGTTTTGCTGATAATAAGATCTGAGTATAGATAGAAGATAACAATTCTGCTGCTATCTGACCAATATTAATATCGCAATTTACATAAGCCAGATCTCCATAACATCTATAACAAATCCCATCCCCTCTAGCAGCACTCGCACAAGTTATCGGAGATCTTAATAGAATTGTCTTACCAATCAGGAACTTATCTTTATTAGCATCTATTCTATATTCCATACCATCAGGAATAAATCTATAATAGCGCATATTAAACTCATCCAGCATATCCTTATTATCTATTGTAATCTCTTCAAAATTTTTTGTATCACAAATATAATTAGGATCGTTGTGAAGTTTACTATCCTGATTATTTAATCCTAAAGATCTGGCAAAGGCTCCAGATTGTCCAACATTTTGTTTCTGTAAGATCTGAGCAATTCTACCAATAGAAGATTCTATTATAATCTCCTCAGCATTCTGTAATCCACCATTAATAAAACTACCCTTAATAGGATCTGGAAATACTCCACCTTGACCATCTGGTTTAGTACCAATATTAACCTGCACTTCTTTAAACTGTTTGGGGGATATTCCTTCTCCTGCTATAAAAGAATCCTTCAGACAATGATTACTATTCTTAATATATTCAATCTGCATATTTGTAGCTTTCATACCAGCATCTTTAATATCCTCTAACGGAATACCAGATATATCAAAATGAACAGTATCGTTAAACTCAGGATATTTTTCCATAAGCTCTATTGTATCTTCCAAATTTACCGTATTGGCTAAATACATCTGGAAGTTTTCCAGATCTCTAAACTTACCAATTCCTCTATCAATAGACTGATTCAATTTGATATTAGGAAGAGTTTTAAGATTCAGATTAATAAATTTATTATCAACCCATTTCTTGATATTATTCTTCGTTATAGGTTCTGTAACGCAATTAAAGAAGTAAAACGAAGAAATCTCATGATTTGCAGAAGTTACAATAGACCAAAACATGAGATTAAACATATAATCTATCAGCATCAGATTTATAGTAACACCATCTGTAAATACTACTTTAATCTTTATATGCTGAATTTCAGGTTTCTCAATACCATCGTCCAAGATATTAATAATCCACTGAAAGTGCTGGTCTATATTAGAATCGTTCAGGTCTTTAGTATAAACAGTACCAGTTCCGTTTAATACTAGTTCGGCATAAGGTCCATAATTCTCCAAATACATAATCATACTCCTTTATATTAACTCTTGTATTGGTAGTGTATTTCTTATTTCTTTATTTTTAATTCTTGCTAAATATATACCGAAGTATAATACCATTAATTCATTAGCATCAAGATAATCTTCAGCATCATTAATTAATTTATCTATGCGATAAATTAATTGGTTGATATATTTCTTATTTAAATGCGTACCTTTTATAATTTTAGGATCTGAAGTTATATATTCTTTTAGATCAAATATATTCTTAGCATCAGAATATTTATAATATAAAAGTTTATTAGCTATTTTATCTAAAGCTGATAATAATTTCTCTACATCTATTTTTTCACTTTCATTTAATTTATTTTTTTCAATCTTTTTTGAAGTAGTATTTATTAATTTTAATAATTCTTCATTATTATAACCGTTTTGTATTTCGTTCTTTTCTAATTTAGCCTTTAGTATTTGACATTCTAAATCATTATTAATATAATCCTTTAATTTTAATAATGGTTCATTATTATAACCTTTTTGTTGTATTTCAGCTTTGTCCGTTTCGGCTTTTAGTATTTGATATTTTAAATCATTATCAATATATTTATCAATATATTCATCTAATGCATGATTTAATTCTTCTGCTGCATCAGCACAATTTTCCATACTTCTTCTAGCAGCTCTCATAGCACTCAATGCGTCTCTGTTATCTCCCATTAATATACTCCTTATATATTAAACTCCACACCCTTTAATATTAATAATGCTTTATTTACTGCAATAATATCCTGATACGGGATATCAGTATAGTGATTTTTTATAATATCTAATAAATTCTCTTCTACTTTCTGTTTAGGCATCAGCTTTATATCTAAAGCCATTTTAGACTTTATCATTTCATCTTCTATATCTTTTACGGAAATCAATTCATATCACCTCCATTTCTATATTATATAATTTAAAAATAGTTTAAAAATCACATTCAAATAATCTAATGAAAGGAGTTTAATTCATATGGCAGGAGTATCAAATCCAGCAAATACTTATACATTAGAAGATTTTGTTACAGCAGGACAATCTGATAAATTGACGTATACAAATTTTTCCATTATAGAAGAGATTAATGGAGTAAAGTTTGCTTCATATAATATTTTAAGCGATTATATTAAAGAGCTTAAACAAGTATGTGTAAAAATTCCTAAAAAGAATATTACTCAAGCACAATTAGCAAGATATAAATACAATCCCGATTTGTTAGCTTATGATATTTATGGATCTACTCAATTAGAGTTTGTAGTATTGTATTGTAATGATATTATAGATCCTAAAGATTTTGATTTCCATAATAGATATTTATATCTTCCAAGAGCTTCGGTATTACAACAATTTTTATCTTCTGTATATAATGCAGATTATCAGACTCTTACTAATTCAGTAATGTACGGCAATTAATATACTCCCAGTAGTAATATTACTACTGGGAATTATACTATTTCTGTAATTGGTTCTTTAATTCATCTAATTCACCAATTTGTCCTAAGATAGATTGTCTAGGATCTTCTTTTGGTAAACCTCTTATAAACGGATCTATTGCTACTTTCTTTCTAATAACAGGCTCTTGTACTTCATCGAATTCAGATATAGTATTATATTGAGGAGTATCAAAGAAAGATGCGTCTATAGGTCCGTTTAATTGTGCTATATTATTAATAGAATTCATAGCATTAGCAGATGAAGTTCTTACATTCGATATACTAGGAGCATTGCCTCTACTATGCAACTGCTCTTTATACATAGGCGGTCCGTTAACATCTTCTATTAATCTTATCTCACCACCATAAGCAAACGGTTGAGCAAAATAATATAGAGTAGTTTTATCTCTAGCTTTAGAGAGATTAAAACCTAGATATTTCGTTCCGTCATATTCATCTTCATCTTTCTGTATATTAATTACACAGTCTGCATTATTTAGAATCATTACCGATTCTGATACATTTGACTTTCCTAATTTTTGTCCTACGTCTGCTTGATTTCTTCCAGGACTATAACTCTCTACAATCTTCATCGCATCTCTATTAAGATGAAAGTTTGATATTACTGGAATATCTTTTAATGTGGCAAACGTCTTAAACTCATTTACAATATCACCTAATTCATATCTTGGTTCTGGATTTCCATAAACACTTCTTATTCTTAATAGATGATCTTGTATTAGACACATCATCTCATAACCTTCATCTAATAAATCATCGTATAAAGTATATAAATAAGAAGTATCTACAGATCTATTAGGTTTATATATAACCATAAAGTTTATCGGATTCTTATCGGTTAATACTAATTGACCTTCATTTTTAAATTTAGATATAACCTCTTCAAGACTATATGAATTCATACCATAAGAAGAATTATTTATAAAATCATATAGTCTGGTTACAGTTTCTATTACTGAATTTTCCATCGTAAGATATACTATAGTAGGAATCTTAGAAGGATCTTTTGGTTTATAGGTGCTATTATATTTCTTAATCTGATAAGCGATATTCAATAAAGTGATTGATTTACCAACACCGGTGATACCTAGTATCATATACACTCTACTAGATTCAAATCCACCAGCCAACATTGTATTTAGTCCCTGCATACCGGATTTTAATCTTCTACTAGGACTAATTACAACATTATAAACTTGCTCTACATCTTTATCGAATTCCCTTGGGTCTAGATTAAATCTAATATCAGCAATACTATCATTGATCTTAGCTTTTCTAAATTCATTATTGATCATATTTACCAGATTTTGAAATTTCTCTATCTTATCACCTCTATGATCAAAATCACTCATCTGAATTGATTGACTTACGTCCATAAATTCAGTAAGATAACTATTTAGATACGAAAACTTGATAGAATCGCTAATCAGATTATTACACCAACTTATTTCATTAATAGAAAGATTTGTGTTTAAATCTATAAAATCTGGTGTATATTCTAATTTAGAAATTATATGCTGAATAATTATAATCTTATCGTTTAAATTATATTTTAATCTTGCTTCTATAGCAGCTCTAATAAAATTGATCCTTTTTGTTTTTTCTGCATCTTTTTCATATACAGAAGGATCTAATTCTTTTATCATATTATTAAGCAATGATACGTTAGAGATTTTAATAAAAGCAGGATCTGTGATTATATACTTACAAAGAATATCAAGATTATAAATAGATATATTCATTGTATTCTTTGTATTGACTATATTAGCCTTTTTCTGTATTCCTGTCTTTGGTACTTTCATATTAAATCTCTCTTTAAGAAATTATTGTTTCCAACAGTGATTATTCTAGTGTTCCCATTATGATAATTTACTATCTATATAGATTCAGCTAGTATTTCATTCAAGCGTTCTACAGTAATAAACTCAGAACCCTCTTGCATATTTACATACTTAACGAATTTATTTATTGTAGGAATATTATCATCCATTAGGAATGCTAAATCGGTATCTATATCACCATTAGAATTTGCTCTAGCTTGTTGTTCTTCTGCTAGATTTAAAAATTCTACATTCGTATTTCCATTAGTTCTATAATAATTATTTATAATAACCTTATCCGGACCTTTTACTGGATATTTAAACTTAATCTTTAAATAATCAATACCTCTAGTAGCCTTAAGATTATTAATATATTCTATTACTGCTTTAGGATCTTCAGATATAATAGAATCTAATTCTACAGTAATATATTTATTAGAATCTATTTCCTCGAAATGCACCTCATGATAATTTGTATCCAGATCGTGCATTACTACTAAGAATCCCTTAGCTTCTTCTTCTCCAAATTTCCATCTATAGGGATTCCCACAATAATAAAAATACTTCTGAAAACAACCAGGTTTATGTACATGACCAGCTACCATAAGACCAGTACACATATTAAAATCTCTAAATGTAAATAATCTACCAAATGTATTTACATTATCTCCATAGACCGCTCCTTCAAAAGTTCCATGAAGATAACACTCATCGTACCATCCGGAGTGATGCAATATATAATCATAATATTCTTCATTAATACCGTATAATTCCGGTATACATAATATTCTAGCACCTTTAATATTCTCAAACTGAATCTGGTTAATTATTCTTACATCTACAGAAGTATCTTCCATATAATGTAAGAATATTTTCAACTGATCTGCGTCGTGAGAGTACGTGCCATGAATCAATAAGAGAGTAGCATTTTTCATACGTGCAATATTTACCAATTCGTCTAAGAATATACTAGCATAACAAATTCCGTCACTATTACCCATTAATTTTCTATCAAAAATATCTCCATCTATAGATATAATATCTATTCTGGGATATTGGATTATCTTCTCTATAAATTGATTATGTAATATCTGATACTGCTCTCTTGGATTAAATGCTGCAAAATGTAAGTCGGCAATATGAACAGATATTAACACCCCTCTACGTTGTTCTTCCATTCTATCTTCCTTTATATTCGGATAAAAATAACTCTGGATAATAATATCCAGAGTTATAAACTATTTCTTATTACCCATTACTTGTATTATTCTGTTCGTACGTTGATCAAATATAAATCCATATTTAGGATATTTCTTATCCTCATTTGATTCTATTACAACCATATCTACTAGTTTTGATTCTACTTTACCGTTATATAAATAATTATAACGATAATTCTTTATTAATTTAACCGGAATATCTAAACTCTGCAACATATCGTAGAGTTCATATATCTTCATCTCTTCTTTAGATTTACTGTCTAGTGATAAAAGTTTTGTATTCTGGAGTTCCATCGCTATTTACGTCTTCTATCTCAAACTGTATTAATGTAAGAACTTCACCATCTATATAACTAGAAAAATATGTTGACAACACCCAATTAGCGATAGAATTATCTTTTACTTGAGGTCTATCTGTATTAAATCCGTATTTCTGTAATAAAGCATCGTCTATAGGATCTACTCTAGCTTCAGTAAATCTATTTACAACACCGTCATTACCAGAAATCTCAAATATAAAGAAGTAATAAGATTTATCTATATCACTAATATTACGTATCGTTTTTCTTACAATACGAACTATTCTAGTTGCTGCTATATTTAATTCAGATGGTAATAAATCCATAAGAACACACCTCCTTTAAAATAAATAATTATATGATTGTGAGAGAACAATTAATATTCGCAATTATGATAATTATAATAAATATCATTAAATATATCTCTTATTATATTTTCCTCAGCCTTTAATATTTTATTATCTATAGTCTTATATAATAACTTATCAGACATATTGCTTTCAAAATATATATTATCATCTATAATATTAAAATGATTTGTCATACACTTTCCATAATTTCTCTCTACTACAATTTTCATAGATTTGAAATACTTAGGAATATCATTTTTCATAGATAATATATCAGATAATGTATTGGGACTATATGCAGGATTATCTACCTTTTCCAATTTAAATTTTATCTGAAAATCTTCTTCGGTATATACCAATAATCTACAATCATAATCATCTATAGCAGAATCTACATATATAATTTTATCTATAGTATTTTTATAGAATACTATTTTCTCAGCCCATCTTACAAACTGGCAAAATTGCCACATCTTATAGAACTGTAGTGGATGAATAGCTATAGAGTGAATTTGTTTATTATAGTATTCTACTACAGGAATTTCTTTCTTTACATTAACTATTTTCTTTTTATATAAACTACCTATATAATGTATTTCTGCTACAGTTTCTTCTGTTTCTTCTTCGTAAGTTTTTCCCCTTATTATATCATTATACAAACTTAAAGCTTTATCAATAAATATATTTTCTTGTAGAATATCATTATTTTCCATTTAACTCCACCTTAGATCTACAATTCTTCTGATACTCCTTAAAGAATTGTATAATATCATACTGAATAATTTTACTGAATTCTATCCTTGCTTCAGCAGATATAGCTTCTATTCTATTAGGATCTTTTAATACTTTAGGTATTAAATCTTTCAAAGGGATAAAAAATGATATAGTAGGTATCCCATTGTGGTAAATATGGATCTGAATAGAACAAGAGATATCAAATCCACCATTAGGGATTTGATATACATCTGCTATAATATGATACTTATCTTTATTTGTTTTTAGTATATCATATTCAAAGGTAGAATTATAACGTTCGTTAATTAACTTAACCGACTTACAATGCTCAAACCTACCATATGGTGGATGCAACTCTGATAGCACTTCTATATATTCTATAATTAATCCAGTAATATCGGAGTTATTTAATTTATCTATTAATTTATCAATCTTTTTCATAGAATGATTAAAATTAATATTCTTAATTACTTTTGGTTTCTTACTCTCTATATAATGGTAAGTGATATCATCGCAAGCAGCTAAGATATCTTTTATTAAACCCATTTATCACCTTTCATATATTTATTTCTTATAATCTTATACTGATATACCGAATTAATCTGATTATAGTACCAATTAATCATATTATTAACAGCTATTTCTAAACTATTAATAAATTCAGGATCTTTCATTTTATTTATTATAAGATATTCATAAGTACTCTTAAACTTATCACATCTGACAATACCAACACCATCTATTGGAAGAGGTTTATCTGACGTAGCATTTTCAAACTCTATAGCATTTTTATACATTATAGTCTGATAGAAATAATCTATACTAATACTACTAGAAGTTTTAAAATCTAATATATAATTTCCTTCCAATCCGGTAGGATCTTTAATACGAGCAATAATATCAGCAGTTCCACCATATAAAGGACAAATAACAATTCTTTCTATATCTATAATTTGAATCTTAAATCCCTGCTCCATCATATTATGCCACCAAACTGTAAAGTTATAGTAGCACTTGTTAGCCTGTTCTATATAACAGGGTTTATTATAACGATTGGTACTATCTCTTACATATCCATATCGTAAGAAATCTTCTATCATATTATGGGCGAACGTACCGGTATTTAATATCTTATTTCTTTCCGAAGAATAATTCTCTCCAAGAC
>Ga0326512_10001239_pt1 | contig 20168 bp, 18 predicted proteins | sample 1_2617_0518_D_FD_203652 | JGI IMG/M metagenome (GOLD analysis project Ga0326512, IMG submission 203652) | Bovine rumen microbial communities from UC Davis, California, United States - 1_2617_0518 | ecosystem: Host-associated > Mammals > Digestive system > Stomach > Rumen | place: USA... | reverse complement strand
AAATAGCATTTTTTAGCTTTTTTATGATTTTTTTTCCGCGGCCGAAAATCCGGAAATGCGCTTATTTGGGCTTTATTTAAAGTATAATCAACTTTATTTTTTTAGGTTATTTACGTATATGTGATTAAAAAAAGTTGTTTAAACACAAATAAAAAACGCTTTTTAAGCGCTTATTATTTTAGGTATATAAACATATAGGAAAAGCCAAAAAATCGCTTAAACTTTAGCTTAGGCGGCTTTAACGGCGTTTTAGTGTATTTTAAATAACAACTTAATACGCGCGCGCTAATTGCTTTAACACTTTACTATAATAAAGTAATTAGCACTTTAACAAGCTAAAGCAATTCAGACAAGTTTACTATACTTTAATTAGCTAAAGCAAACCCGACCATCTTAGTCTACTTTAGTGTATTGAAGTCGATACATTTACTTTACTTAGCTAAAGCAGACCATTCCACTCGGATATACTTTATTAAGCTAAAGTATAGTAACCCACTCGGAGTTACTTTAACTAAGTAAAGCAGACCAATCCACTCGGATATACTTCAGCAGGGTGAAGTGTAACACTTTAAAGCGTTAAAGCGGGAATCATTGTACACAACTCAACAGCATAACATATAGTCTTATAACACTTAATAGCATACAATACAATAGTGCTATGCTCAATAGGGTATAATACAATAGGGTATAATACAATAGCACTATGTTTAATAGCGCGCAATACAATAGCATAGCAATCAATGGTATGCAATACAATAGGTCAAAACGTTATAGTATACAATAGGATAGCGCGCGAAACAATAGCGCATCATTAAGTTGTATGCTATATACTTTAATAAGCTGAAGTGGTGCCGTTAAGCAACAAGGTGTCATATAGTAACAAGGTGCATATATGTAACAAGTCATATATACGCATCATGCTATGATAACGCTACATGGTACAAGCTCACACCAAGTCATCATACAATGACAAGGTGCGTGCAGCTAACATATCTAATGACTTGTCACTTAATGATTAATAGTCATTTAAAGGTGACAAAAGGCGCGTAAAGTGTTAGAAATGGATAACTTTAATGTACACGCGCACAAATGTCCGTCACACGCGGACTCGCTAATTTTGCCGCCGCGGGGCTTTTTCCCGCTATTTTACCGCGCCGCCGTTAAATATATCTTTTTCCCGCGGCTTAAATAGGGGATTTTTGCGCTATTTTACGGGGTAAAAAATTGTAATAATGTTTTTTATGTATACCCTATAGGGTATACCCCCCCACCTTCCTTTTGCCTCCAGATTTTCGCTTTCGTAACCTCACGCGAATTTTTTGGACCGTTTCGAGGGGGTATAGGGGTATATTTTTTGTGGCAGTAAAAAAAGACCTTGTATTTGCAGGTCTTGGGGGGTATATATTTTTTGGGGCCTCTTTTTTGGAGGAGACCCTGCTAAATATTTTTTGGAGATTGTTTTTAATGAGTTACAAAATATTCAATGGTGGAGCCTTGCTCCTGATGTTTTACGAGTATATTACTTATACTGTATATACTGATAGAGGTTGAGTAAGTGATATACCGTCGGTATGTATAACACCTATCGGTATTATACTGTTCGTGGAAAGTTGGAAATTTTTTGGGGTCGAAGGGTATGGTTTAAGATTCTTTTAAGGATAATGTTTATTGTATACACTTTTTATTATACCGAGAATGGTTGAATATCCTGATATTCTTGTAAACGAAAAAATAGGAGCGTCTGAATGGGCGCTTATTTTATTTTTTGGATTCTTTTCTAAGGAGTGTATATGGGCGTTAAACATTTAGATGAAGCGAAGGCTCGTCGGTATGATGAATATTATACTCGGTATGAGGATGTCGCTAAAGAGATGATTCATTACAAGGATTCGTTTAAAGGGAAACGGATTTATTGTAATTGTGATGACAATACGTCGGCGTTTTATAAGTATTTCAAAGACCATTTTCATGAATTTGGTTTAGAAGCGTTGATGGCGACAGGCATCAAAGGCGAGAAGTTTTTGTATGACGGTATTCGGGAGACGGTCAGCGGTATAGCCGATGGTCGTTATCAAAGTGACGAATGCAAGGAACTTCTGAAATGGTGCGATATTGTGGTGACGAATCCTCCGTTTTCGCTTTGGCGTGATTTTTTCGATACAGTGTATGCATCGGGGAAACAGTTTATTATTCTCGGACACTTGATGTGTGGTTCTTATTCCAACGTTTTTCCATATGTTTTGGCTGGGAAAGTATGGTACGGGAGTGAGTCTAACCGCGTGAGTTATTGGTTTGATGTACCTAACGATGCGCCGAGTGAGGTTTTAGACAAATTAGAGATGCACGACGGTCGTTTGATGCGTTCGATGCGACAAATAGTATGGGTTACTAATGTTCACCATGATGTTGTTAAACACCTCGAATGCACTGCGCATTATACGCCTGAGAAGTATCCTCATTATGCTGATTATGATGCAATAGAAGTCGGCGCGCTTAAAGACGTCCCATGTGATTATGATGGGGTGATGGGAGTGCCGATTACGTTTATGTCAAACCATAACCCTGATGAATTCGAGGTTATTGACAGCGTCAAGCCCACCATGCCCGATGGAACTTACAAATTCCAGAGATATTTAATTAAACGCAAGGCTTAACGGCCTTTTTTTATTTTGCCTGAAAGGAGGTGAGCCGCGTGAAGGACAGAACCGATTTAGGGGAGATTAACGTCCGTGAATTTGAGGACCTTGTTGCGCTTGGATGTTCTGAGCAGGAAGTCAGATGGTTTTTTCGAGATGCCGAAGGGAATCCTGCGTCAAAGTCTAAAATTTATGATTTTTGCAAAAAGAACTTTGACATGACTTTTAAGCAATACAGCGAGCAATTCGGGACACTTGGCTTGAAGCTAAGTGTTAGACGCAATCAACTCGCCTTGTCGGAAAAATCATCGGCAATGGCTATCTTCCTTGGGAAAAATTACCTTGGGCAACGCGAACAGATTGTTGAAGCTGATACGGAAAGCATCGACAAGATGAATGAAATCTTACAGGCGGTTAAGAGCAATGCTGACAGCGAAGCAGAATGAATTTATTCGCAACGCTAACGCGAGATGGAACATCAAAGTCGGCGCTGTTCGTTCAGGGAAGTCTTACGTTGACACCTTTTTCACCATCCCTTATCGGGTGCAGGAGAGAAAAGGGAAAACAGGCTTGAACGCTATTTTGGGCGTTTCACGTGAGACCATTGAACGAAACGTGTTAGAGCCGATGCGCGATATTTACGGTTTAGCTAACGTATCAACCATTAACAGCCGAAACACCGCTTACGTCGGCGGCGAACCTGTGTATTGCCTTGGTGCTGAAAAAGTAACACAAGTCGCGAAAATCCAAGGCGCTTCAATCAAGTATTGCTACGGTGATGAAATAGCGAAGTGGAATCCCGACGTTTTCGAGATACTTAAGTCAAGGTTAGACAAGGCGTACAGTTGCTTTGATGGCGCTTGTAACCCCGAGAATCCCTCACATTGGCTAAAGGAATTTTTAGAGTCTGACATTGACGCCTATATTCAGCACTATACTATTTTTGATAACGATTACTTACCAAAAGAGTTTGTCGAGCAATTATGCAAGGAATATGCAGGGACGGTTTATTATGACCGCTTAATCTTAGGTGAGTGGAAACAAGCGGAAGGTGCTATTTATCCGATGTTTTCCGCCGACCGACATATCATTGACGCTTCATCCGCTGAGTTTGAACGTCACGGCAAGCTTTATGTGGCGATTGACTACGGCACGCAAAACGCGACAACATTTCAACTTTGGCGACCGCTTAAGGATGGCCGTTGGTGTCTGACAAAAGAATATTATCATAGCGGCCGCACCGAGACGGCGAGAATCGGCGCGAGAGGAATGAAAACCGACCGACAATACGCAGAGGACTTTGAAAGTTTTCTTGATGGTGAAATTCCGACAGCGGTCATTATTGACCCTGCGGCGGCTTCCTTCCGTGAGGAGATTTTGCAACGGGGTTACAAAGTCAAAAACGCTAAGAATGACGTGCTAGACGGTATCCGCACAACGGCGTCTTTGTTTAATCAGGATAAGATTTGCGTCGATGAATCCTGTGTGAACTTCATCAAAGAGATAGACGGTTACGCTTGGGACGATTCAAACGAGGCAATCGAACGACCGATTAAGGTCAATGACCACGCGATGGATGCCCTGCGTTATTTTTGTTATACGATTCTCAGGCCGAGACGAAGCGGCGTGCGCTTCTTGAAATAAGGAGGTGAGGCGATGGATTTAAAGCAAGCGATTGATTTAATCAGGCGCAAGGAAGAGTTTTACGATGACGCTATTAAGCGCCGAAACCTTTGTCGGAGCTATTACTACATGGACGGCGATATTAACCGCTTTCCGAAAAACGCGTCACAAAAGAATGGTGACATCCGAACAGCGGACAATAGGATTCCATCGGCGTTTTATCCGCTGTTAGTTGACCAAAAGACGAGTTATCTGTTCACGAAGCGGATATTGTTTGATGTGGATAACACGGAATACAACAAAAAGATTTTTGACACCTTGGGTGACAAGTGGCCGAAGGTCTGTCAGGAGTTATGCGTGGAAGCTTCCAACGCTACGGTGGCTTGGCTTCACTATTGGACGGATGACAACGGCTTTCATTACGCGCCCGTTCCATATGTGTTCCCTGAGTATTCAACGGATTTAGAGCAACGCCTTGTGAGGGTGCTTCGCGAATACGTGATGCTCGATGAGGAGAACGGCAAGGAATATGACGTTTACGAGATATGGGACGACACCTATTGTTACGCCTTTTATAAAGACAGAAAAAACGCTATTGACTTCCTGCAACCATACAATGAGTTTTTATACCGCTCAATGATTGACCCCGAGGATGCTGATAGCACGAACGTATTTGAACATGGATATGGCCGTGTGCCGTTTATCCCTTGTTATAACAACGCCGCGCATACAGATGACCTTTTGAGAGTTAAGGCGCATATAGATTCTTACGACAAGGTGAACAGCGGTCTAATGAACGACCTTGAGGACATTCAGGAAGTCATTTTGATTCTTAAGGACTACGCAGGCGAGGATTTGGGGTCTTTCCATGAGACGCTTAAGGAATACAAAGTCATTAGCGTTGAGACGGAAGAAACGCCGAACGCAGGTGTTGAGACCTTAAACATTGAGATTCCTGTGCAGGCTCGCGAGATGGCGTTGAAACATTACCGCAAGTCCATTTTTGAGGACGGCATGGGCGTTGATACGAACCCCGAGAATTACGGCGATGTCAGCGGTGTGGCGCTTAAGTACCTATACAGTTTGCTTGAGTTGAAGGCTGGCCTGATGGAGACAGAATTTAGGCAAGGCTTTGCTGAACTTGTGAAAGCAATCATCCGTTATTACTTTGGCAAGGACATCGAGAGCGTTGTTCAGGTATGGGGGCGTAACGGTGTGCGCAACGATTATGAAACGGCGCAGATTGCTCAATTATCGCTCGGTATTGTATCGCAGGAAACCTTAGTCGCGAACCATCCGTTTGTTGACGATGTGGAAACGGAACTCGAACGGTTAAAGAACAGCGACACGGACTTGGCACAAAGTTATTACGGTCAAACACCTCATCTCAAAGACGAGTCGCAGGCGTTGGCCGAGCATCCATTAGACTAATCGGAAGGAAGGCGCTTGCCCTAAGTATGGCGTTAAACTGCTTTGACTGCCTTCCCTCCTTAGACGGTGTACAGGGAGCGCACCGACATCAAAAGCTCCCTTTTTTCACGGGCGTTCCCGTGTAACAAATAACGTATTTTTTTAAGAGAGGTGAGATTATGGCACTTACACGCAAGTATTGTGAAGAACTCGGATTGACCGCTGAACAGATGGATTCTGTTTTGGCTGAACACGGCAAGAGCATCGCTCAGGCCAAAAACACCGCATCGGGTGAAGTTGAAAGTCTTAAGACGGAAATTGAGAGTCTTAAGGCCGCTAACAGTGACCTGATGGCAGAAAAAGAAAAAATCGAGAAGGCGGCTGAGAAAGCAAAACTTGACGCGGCGATTGACACGGAGTTAATGAAAGCAGGAGCGCATAACCCGAAGGCGGTACATCCGTTTTTGGATTATGACGGCGTGAGCTTTGACAAAAACGGCAAGCTTAAAGGTCTTGATGCGCAGTTGGAATCATTGGCTGAGAGCGAACCTTACCTGTTTAAGACTGCCGAACCTGAAAAGAAGGAAAGCGCCGAAGCGGAAAGCGAACCTGCCGAAAAAGCCGAACCGAAAACAGCTTACACACCAAAAGCAGGTGGAACACCTTCACCGAAAAGCTTCGGGGCGCAGTTGGCTGAGCAAAAGCGAGCGGCTATTGATTCCAAAACGCAATCAGAATCACTTTGGCGATAACGCTTGAAAGGAGAAACGATGTTTTACGAACGTGATTATCAGGAAGTCGTTATTTCACCTGAAATTTTGGCTTCCGCAGATTTCAACGCTTTCACGCAAACAGTCAGACCCGACAACGTGACAGCGGACGCTTATGGCAAAAAGATTGTCAAAAGAGGTTGCTTCATTGACGCTAACGGTGATGTGACCACCATTTCGGAAGGCTCTTTCACAACCGCTCCCATCGGTGTGTTGTTTGAAGACGCCGATGTCACTTTTGGCAACGCGGCGGTTTCCATCATTGAACGCGGCTTCCTCAAAGGCAACAAGCTTTATTACGGCGAAGACGTTGACTATGATGCCACCATTAAAGAAACGGTTGAGACAGCTTTACCGCATATTATTTTGAAATAAGGAGGTGTGACAGATGACTCAAAAAATTAGCGTTGCAGATATTCTGTCTGCAAAAAATTTAATTGATTATACGAGCTTAGCACCTGTTAAACCTCGTGTATTATCCGAACTATTCCCTGAATCAAAACAATCTGAATTGACCATCGAGATGATTCGCGGCGCTTCCGACAAACCCGTCACAGCGCATATCCACGCTTTTGACACCGAAGCGGAAATTGGCGACCGTGAAGGTTTCAAAAAGGACATCGCGGACTTAGCACTCATTAAGAAAAAGATTCCGCTTCGTGAAAAAGAGATTATTGCTCTTGAAAACCCGAGAACCGATGCGGAATTTAACATGGTGCGCAATCAGGTCTACAATGATGTTGACCGCCTCGTTGAATCTATTTACACGAGAGTGGAAGCGATGCGCGGCGAAGCGTTGACCACAGGAAGGCTTGTGATTAACGAAAACAATTATCGTCAGACCATCAACTACGGTGTGCCTAACAATCACAAAGGTTCCCATGCTTGGTCAACGGGAACACCCGATATTCTCGGTGATATTTATACCGATGTTGACACCATCGTGGCCGACACAGGCTTCACACCGACACGCGCTTTGACCTCTCGCAAGGTCTTAAACATCATCCTGAAAGACGCTAAAGTGAGAACCGCTATTCTCGGCATCAACAAGGACATGATTCTGACGAAACCGCAACTCAATCAGGCGCTTGCCGGAATGGGGCTTCCCACCATTCAGACCTATGATGAACAGTACAGAGACGGCGCGACCGCTAAACGTTACTTTGACGAGGACACCATTGTTTTTATGCCCGCCGACAAACTTGGTGATACCCTTTACGGCCCCACCGCAGAGGAACGTCAACTTGTGAAGGAAGTAGCTTACGCAACACAACAACTTGGAAAAGTGACCGTGGCGCACATGACTACTTTTGACCCCGTGACTGAATGGATTAAAGCGGCGGCATCGGCCATGATTACATTCCCTTACGCAGACCGCGTATTTATCGGGACGGTATCTTAAGATGGCTGACACAACAACTGGCTTGGACGTATTAGACCCCGAGATGCTCAAAACATTGGTAATCGGGAGCAACGTGGAGACGACAGTAACAACGACAACAACAACGGCTTACACGGTTGACGATGAGTCGCAGACGGAAACGACCACGGAAACGACAACGACCGAGCCTGTTGTTGATGAAGCGCTGTTGTTATTCGCTTGCAGATATGTTGAACAGGCCGTTAAAAACTTTTGCCATCTTAAGAAGTATCCGAAAAAACTTGAGTTTATCGGTTATGAGATGGCGCTTGACTTTTTCAGAAACGGCGGCTTAGGCGCGGACGGTACTAATTTATCAGTCACCAGTGTAACCGAAGGGGACGCGACCGTTAAATACGGAAACGTTGTTCCTGAGCAGTTTATGGAGGGCTTTTTAAAAGACTATACCGCGCAATTAGTCGCTTTCAGGAAGGTGAATTGGAATGGCCTTTCCGAATATTAGACGCGGCATCGAATTGATATATGACGGTGTATGCGACATTTACATCCTAAAGGACGTACAGGGTGAGGATTACCTAACTCATAAAGAACTCGTTAAAATTTATGAGACTGTACCGTGCCGGCTCTCTCACAGCAAGTCGGCATCGGCTTATGGTAGGAATCCCGTTGGCGAGATTAAGGACGCAGGCTATATCGCCGTTGAAGGCGAAGTCAGGTTGTTCTTACCGCCTGAACCCGTCATACCTGAGGGATGTCGCTTCACCGTCACACAATACGGTGTCACTAAAGAATACGAGCGGAGCGGTTCACCGAGGTTCTATATGAATCATCAGGAAATCCCCGTTGAGTTATTTAAGGATAAAGCATGATTAGCACAGGCGTTGGACATACTTGTACGATTAAAGTCGATACACACGAGCTTGACAACCTCGCTGACCAGATTTACAAATTATCATCAAACGAACTCGATGACCTTTATGTTCAACTTGTTAAAGACTTGGCTTCAAAGGTTATCGAGAAGGTAATGAGAACAACACCAGAACGCACTGGAACTTTAAAGAGCGGTTACGGGGCTGGCCCTGATAAAAACGGTGACCCCGGAGGATTAACAACTTTAGAAGTCGGGCGCAGAGGTAATGATTATTACATTTATGTTTATAACAACGTGTATTATGCCGAGTACGTTGACTGGGGGCATCGAACACGCGACCATAACGGTTGGGTGCAAGGAAAATATTATTTCCTGATTCCTGCGATGGAGGTTGAATATCAAGCTCCTTCTTATGTTGAAAAGCGCATTGAGGAGAAACTAAGAGAGAAGTTAGGTCGGCTATGATTTACAAAATCGCGAGCGGAATAGCGAAAAACCTTCGGGAAGCTTTTCCCGACATTACAAAAATATATCAATCAACGGTCGAGCAGGGCTTAGATGCACCTGCTTTTTTAATACAAAAAATCGATGTGATTCATCAACCGAGAATCGGCGGTTACTTTCAACAAACATACCCTTTTGACGTGGTTTATCTGCCGTTTAAGCAATCCGACAGGGATGCCGAAGCGAGAGACGTATGGGAGAAGGAAGAAGCCTTGCCTGCGGTGCTTCGGTATATCGAAGTAGACGGTCAGACACTGACCGCCGACAACGAACCCGAGGTTATCGTCGTGGAAGGCGACATCCATTGCCGCGTGACATATCGGGCAAGGTGGGCTTATCAAAACGATGACGACCTGCCGATGGATAGCATGGATGAAAACATTAACGTGGAGGACTGATTTTATGGCTGAAAAGCAAAAAACAGAAAAAGCCGTTGCGACAACGGCGGTGTTCACAAAAGAAGCCATCTTAAAAGACAAGAGATACGTTGCTTTTAAAGATGTGCTTTCAGCAACACTTGAGGACGGCAAAACCTATACACACGGCGATGTGGATAAGGTGATTAAAGCTTTCACAGAAAGAGAGGTTAAGTAATGGCTTTCGGCGGTGGTACTTGGACGGCGCAGAATAAGATTCTGCCCGGTACTTACATTAACACTGTTTCAGTTGCTTCTTATAACGGCAACTATGGAGACCGTGGCCGTGTCGCTTGCCCGATTCAGCTTGATTGGGGCGTTGATACAGGCGTTTTCGGCGTAACGGTTGACGATTTTTCCAAAAATGCTCATAAGATTTTCGGTTATGACGCAACAGCACCCGAGCTGATTGACGTGAGAGAAGTCTTTAAACACGCAACCAGAGCGTATTTTTATCGCTTAAACGGCGGCGGTACAAAAGCTTCTAATACTTTCGCGGAAGCGAAGTACACAGGGACTTATGGTAATAAGATTGCTATCAAAATCGTGGCAAGCTCCGAAACCGAAGGTGCTTTCATTGTAACGACCATCGTTGACGGTGTGGAAGAGGACGAACAAACTGTCACCGCTTCCACAGGACTTGTCGCTAATGATTGGGTCACTTGGAAAACCTTTGAACTCGAAGCAACAGCATCAACTCCGCTGACAGGCGGCGCTAACGCTTCAACCGTCACAGGCGCTAATCACTTGGCCGCTTTGACCGCTTTTGAATCATATCGCTTTGACGCGCTTGTTTGTCCTGTTGATGACGCGGCGACCATCGCTGTCTATACAGCGTATACGAAACGCCTTGTCGAAGAACTCGGCATCAAATTCCAGTTGATTACTAAAGTTACCGAAACAGGTGCTGACAATGAATACATCACCGAAGTGAAAAACACTTGCAACGATGATAACAGAGCGCACGCGCTTGTTTACTGGGTCGCAGGTGCGCAAGCAGGATGCGCGCTTAATAACTCTTGCACAGGTATGGTTTATGACGGTGAACATGACATTAACACAAACTTCACTCAGGCACAGCTTGAAGTCTTTTCACAGACAGGTGTGTTCGCTTTCCACCGCACTGACGATGTGGTACGCGTGTTGCGTGATGTCAACTCTTTTGTCACCTATACCGATGATAAAGGAAAAGCCTTCGGTCTTAATCAGACTATGAGAGTGCTTAATTACCTCGCGACAGCGGACGGCGCGCTGTTTAATGAAAATTACATCGGCGTATATCTCAACACACAGACAGCTCGCTCTAAGCTCCGCAGTGACCTCGTTGCCATCCGCACCGCTCTCGCGGCCAACGGCGCAATCGGACCTTATGACGCAAGCGCGATGACTGTTGAAGCATCCGCCACTGATGCTCAGGGCGTTGTCATGAATGACGCAATCACCATTGCTCAGACCATGGAACGCTTGTATATCACGGAAGTGATTGGATAAGGAAAGGAGAGAATAAGACATGGCGAATAATCGTGTTTTAATGCCTGAATCTGCCGTTGTCAACGGTGCTGAGGGCGAATGCTATATCAAAAAAGACGGCAAATGGCTAAACCTCATGAACGTCACACAGCTTGACGCTTCATATGATATCAACAAAGAATCTTTTGGACGCTTGGGTACTCGTCAAAAAGCCCATAAGATTACATCCGTTGAAGGCTCGGGTTCATTCACCATTCAGGCTGTCACTTCCATGTTCTTGGAAATGATGCAGAATTACCTTGATAATGGCACACCGATTTCCTTCGATATGCAGGTCATCAACTACGACCCCGGCTCAGGAATCGGCACACAGGACGTTATTTTGAAAAACTGTACTATGGACAGCGTGCCTGTCACGAAGTTAGATGTTGATGATTCACTCTTGAATCAGGACTATGACTTCACCTTTGACGGTTTGGAAACAAACTCGGTTTACAATGTTATCGAAGGCGTTGGAGACGCCGCTCGATAAAGATTTTGCTTTCGGCGTGGGCTATAAAAAGTCCACGCCTTTTCTTGTATCAATCAAAATTTTAAGGAGGCTATTATGGCAACGAAAAACAATGACAACGGCGGCAATTTACAGTTATTCATGGCTAACAACCTTGAACCGATTCACACCATCAAATACGCGGCGACAACAAGGATTAAGGACAAGAACGGCGAGCCTGTTGAGTGGGAGCTCAGAGCGCCGACCCTGGAAGAGATAACGGCGATTGAAAAGCGGAACACCAAAAGAACCTTTGACCGCAATACGCAGACATGGGACGAACGTGTGGACTCCGCTGAGTATCAACTCGAGGTCGCTTGCACTTGTACGGTTTATCCTGACCTTCAAAATGCCGAACTTCAAAAGTCTTACGGTGTGATGGGTGAAAAGAGATTGCTCAAGAAGCTGTTATCATTGCCGGGTGATTACGCGCAGTACGTGGCGAAGGTCTTTGAACTTTCAGCGACAAACGGCGTGACACCTGAGGACGTTGAAGAAGCAAAAAACTAATATCCGCAGGAGGCGAGGGCGCTGTTGTCCATATCGGCATCAGAGACCATCATTGGACGGCGAAGGATGTCCTTGACTTCGTATATGCGGATAAGTCCATTAAAGCCTTTTTCATCGCGAGTTTTGAGATTGAAGCGGAACGACAGAAAAAAGAGCGAAAAGAACAAGAACGAGCGATGAAAAGAAAAGGGCGTTAAACATCGAATGAAAGGAGGATGAATTATGCCCGGTGTATCAGTACCTATTACCTTAACCGATGGCATGACTGCTCCTCTTAAGAATATTGAACGCGAGATTGGCAATCTGAACAGCGCCTTCGGGCGCTTGCAAAACTCAAGTCTTAAGACAGGCGACCGCTTAACTTCGGTCAGTACAAAAGCAGGAGCGATGGCAAACGGCGTGTCTAAAGCAGGCACAATGATGGCGAATAGCCTGAACTCCGTGACAGCGAAAGTCATGCGCCTGTCGGCGACCATCGGCGGTTTTATCGGTGTCAAAGGCTTGATTGAAGCATCCGACAGTTTTGTACAGATGGCCGCTCGCGTTAATTTTGTCAATGACGGCCTTCAAACGAACGAAGAGTTGCTTGAGAAAATTCATCAGGCGGCGAACCGTTCAAGGTCGTCATATCGTGACATGGCAAACTTCGTGACGAAAATCGGGAACAATGCGAAAGGCGCTTTTTCCACCAACGACGAACTCATTAAGTTTGCTGAAACAGTACAAAAGCAATTTATTATCGGCGGTGCGACATCCGCTGAGCAATCAGCCGCTTCCCTTCAATTATCGCAAGGCTTGGCGGCTGGGGCGCTACGTGGTGATGAATTTAGGTCAATCGCCGAACAAGCGCCGATGATTTTAAATAGTGTCGCTAAATATCTAAACATTACTCGCGGCGAGGTTAGGGCGTTATCCCTTGAGGGGAAACTGACCACAGACGTGATTAAGAACGCCGTCTTACAAGCCGCTGATGAGACGGACGCGCAGATGAAAACTATGCGCTTCACCTTCTCTCAAATGTGGCAGATATTCAAAAATGACGGAATGCACGCCTTAGAGCCTGTCTATAACAAGATTAACGATCTTGGCAAAACAAAAGCTTTTGACAGGCTCTTTAAAGGCGCTATGAGCGGCTTTCAAAACTTAATCAACTCGGCGCTTCCATTCCTTGACAGGCTCGCGGAAAGGTTAAACGACCCGAAGACGGCGAATAGCATCGGGGAAATAGCCGATGCCATTGCTTCAATGCTACCGCCTTTATTAGCGCTGACACCTGCCTTAGCAGGGTTCGCTAAACTGTCATCCATCGCATCGGTTCTTGGCTCAATCGGCTTTAATCCGCTCACCATGATGTTTGGTGATGGTCAGAAAATGGGCTTGCTTTTCAAGGGCTTTCAAACATTCTCGCAGAAGTCAAACAAGTCGCTATCCACCATCGGAAAAGCAAACTTCATGAGCGCGTTCAGGATGAATGTGTCGAATGGGCTTGCAAGCTCATCGGGGTTATTCTCGACATTCGCTGATAGCGTTAAAGCGAAACTCAGCGGCGTTTCTAAAGCCTCTAAAAAGCTTTCAAACGGTTTCGGATATAAAGCAATAGAACCATTAACGAAACCAAAATCAGGAACAGGTCTCGCTGACCTTTATAATAGTCATCAAGTTAGCTTTAAATCATTTTTTAGTACGCTTCGAGGCAATAGAGATCAAATTGACATTTATAATAATAATTCGGCAATTAAAACGTTGGAAGGTTTCTTAAACAGAGACAAAACCGACATTTATAGCAACCACTCGACAATCAAAACATGGGAAGGCTTTTTAGGCACGAAAGGTAAATATTCAGGCGTTGGTTCTAATAAGAAAGCATCAACGCCAGACGTGCTTAGTATGTTTGCCAACCATAAAAAAACCGAACCGAAGTCAAACGCGATATTAAAAAACCTTAATTTCAATAATCCATACACGTTATATCCCTATTCAGCCGCTTTGAACTCAAAAGCTTATAAACTTCCTGAACTTCCGGGGAAACAGTTAAGAGCGTCAATAGGCGAAAAAATATCGACAGCACTTAATTCAGACGGTGCTAAAAAGATTCAAACTGGGCTTGTTGGATTAAAAGGAACATTAGCATCGGGTCTCGGCGGTTTGACATCCTTTATTTCATCATTCGGCGCACCGATTGCTTTGGCGATTGGAAGCTTGTTCGCGGTCGGAACGGCAGGCGGCGGTCTGCTGATGGCGCTCGGCACAATGGAAGGCGCTTTTAAAGATTCCATCATGCGGATGATTGACACAGCCGAACGCGATGGTCCGATGATTATTGACCACTTCGCGGATGACTTTGAAAAAACCGCTCCTGAGAAAATCAAAAACGGTGCTGAACTCATTACGCGAGGTCTAACGGCCTTGGCGAGAAACGCACCTGCAATTGTCAACGCAGGCGGTCAGATGGCCTTAACCTTAATTAAAGGCTTCGCGGAAAACGTTCCGCAGATGGCCGTTGCAGGCACAAAGGCGGTCATGGGATTTGTTCAGGGTTTAGCACAAAACATCGGACTGATTATTGACGGCGCTTTGTGGATGCTTAAAGGCTTTGCTCACGCTATTGCCGACAGTATGCCTGTGTTTATTGATTCACTGCCGAACATTGTTAGCGGATTAATTCAAGGCATCATCACCTATCTGCCTGACATCATCCTTTGCGCAGGCGAGATTGTTATCGCTTTGGCGCAAGGTATCATTATCTCAATTCCTCATATCATTGTGGCGGTGTTTACACTCGTTCAGAAAATCGGAGAAATCATTGTCACAACGGATTGGTGGTCACTCGGAAATCAGATTATTCAAGGCATCAATCAAGGCATCATTAACATGACCGATGCCATTTCCGAAACGGTCACTAACCTTGGGCAGAATGTTTACAATTGGTTCGTTGAACAGTTTAACAAGATTCTCGATTACGATTGGTCGGAGCTTGGGCGAAACATTATCAGAGGTATCGCTGATGGTGTCAGCGGTGCGACAAAGGGGACGGTCGGAGACCAGATACTTAGCAACATGCTAAGCTTTGTCGGAAACGCGCAAAAAGCTTACAAAATCAACTCGCCGTCAAAACTGATGGCCGATAAGGTTGGGAAGTATTTACCGCTCGGAATCGCAGTCGGGTTTGCCAACGCGATGCCGAAGGCGCTATCCATGATGAACAGCGCGGCAGGCGCAATCACAGGAATTGCCGCTCCCACCGTAACACCGCAGGTCGGTGAAGTTGCGACAATGGATAACACCATGCCGACAGGTGTTCAGGCGAATATGGCACAGTATCAAACGGCGGTCGTATCAACGCAAGAGGACACCCACGCCTTTACAACAGCCGACAGCGCTTTACAAGCTCAGCAAATGATTGACGCTTACAGCATGATTAAGGCGGGCGTTGAATCGGAAATTGGCAACACCTTTAAATCGGTTGTGTCGGGGATGCAGAATATTAATAATTACTTAGCATCCTTGCCTTCGCTTTATATGCGATACGGTGTTGATATGATGGTCGGTCTCAGAAATGGGATGGCTTCTCAAATTAGCAACGTTGTTGATACAACAAACAATCTCGTTGCCGCTGTTAAAAACGCATTTATCACAGGCTTAGGGATTCATTCACCTTCAAAAGTTACAACTGAATATGGGATGTACACAGGCGAAGGCTTTATCAACGGTTTAACAAGCACACAATTAGTCGCTTTTGTGAAGGCTATTGTCAACGACATGAAGGGCGCGTTTGGCAAGGGCAACATTGACCTTGATGTATTGGTTAAATACTTGCAGGGCGACAGCATGAAGCTTGTTGATTGGATGAACGAGTTTGACGGCGGTTCATATGTCAAAGGCGTGCCCGGAAGCGGAAAAGGCGATAAAGCTTTGAAATACTTCCTCGGCATGGTCAACGACAATACCTACGGTTATATTTTCGGCGCACACGGTCCGACAGACTTTGACTGCGCGTCATCCATCTCATGGGCTTTGCGTCAAGCAGGCTTTGACATGGGTGACGGTTGGGACACCACAGGTGTCGCTAATTCGCTATTTAACCTTGGATGGCAAAAAGTCCCGAACAATGGCAACCCTCAAAAGGGCGACATCGTGATGAACGAATCCGCTCATGTGGAATGGGCAATCGGAAACGGTCAACTCGCAGGCTTCCATGATAACTATGACGGAATGCCGGGGGATAGTTCGGGAACTGAAGCAAGTATCATTCCATATTATGATTTCCCGTGGGATTATTACATTAGATATCCCGGCGGTGGTTTTGGGGATGATGGTTCATCCTTGGCCGAAGCAATTAAAGAAGCTTATGAACGTGTTATCCTAGGCATCGTCAAAAGCGCAGGTACAGTCAGTATGGAACCGATTGGCGGTTACTCAGCCAGCGCAGGTGTCGCTCAATGGGCAGATGTCGTCCGTCAGGCTTTGCGCTTAACAGGCCAATCCGAGCAATATGTTGGCGACATCCTTATGCTTATTGAGGCAGAATCAGGCGGCAATCCTAACGCAATCAACCTTTGGGACTCCAACGCCGCGATGGGCGACCCGTCACGTGGGCTGATGCAGACCATCGGTTCAACCTTTAACGCTTACAGATTGCCGAACCTGTCACCTAACATTTACGACCCACTGTCAAACATCGTTGCAGGTATTAGATATATACTCGCAAATTACGGAAGCATCGAAGCCGTTGTAGGACCGCGCCGCGGCGGTTGGTACGGATACGCAAGCGGTACAAACAGCGCACGAAAAGGATGGGCATGGGTCGGTGAAAACGGTCCGGAATTGGTCAACTTCGGCGGCGGCGAAACGGTGCTGAATAACCGTGACAGCATGAGAGCCATCAACGAATCCGCTAACGGCGCCTTCGCACCGTCGAAAGAATCTCGCGGAAACGGCTTGGGCGATGTGGTGATTAACGTCAACATGAACAACGTCAATGTATCGAGCGATATGGACATCAGAGACGTGGCAACGAAGCTCGGACAATATCTAAAAGAAGAGCTTGCTTATCAGCCGCTTGCTTATCATGGAGGTTAATGATGGCCGATGATTATACAGTCAATTTGACAAACAACGAATATTGGGCAACTGTTGATTATAGCGATAAATTAAGGGGCGAAGTTGACGCTCCTTATCGCTTTTATTTTGACGAGTATTTACTGCCGATTACACCTTCGTCATGGAATTACGAAGCGAAGAATCAAAACGAGACCATCCATATGTTCAACGGCAATGAAGTGAGTTGGACGAAGCGAAGCGGTCTCGCAACATGGCAGTTTGACTTCACACTAAGCAATCCGAAACTTCCGTTAGAGCATTATGAATTTGAGGACAGTTTGAGAAACCCTGACATCATGATTGATTATTTGAAAAACATCAAAAACCAAAAAAGGACGATTCAATTCATCGTGACAGATGGACGGTTTGAAAACATCGTCAATGAAAAGGTGACGCTTGAGGAGTGGAACGTTGAACAGGATAGTGATAACTGCAACGATTATGTTTTCAGCGTGACATTACAAGAATATAAAGAATGGCACAATATGGAAGCCGACATCGACCTTAACCATCATCTTATTTTGGCGAAGTACGCTAAAGGATGGCGGACATAATGGAAAAGCTGACATATTGGCAAAAAAGAGCGGTCATCACCAAAATGATTATGCTCGGCTATGTTGATGAATATAACGAGGAGTTAGCGGCGCTTTATATCGCGGCGATTAACGCCATCGACAGAAAATTGGCTGAGTGGTACGGACGCTTTTATGACCCGAAGGCGATGAATTATCAAACGGCGCAGATTTACCTGACTAACAATGAGTTGATTCAATTCAAGAATGACGTTCAGGATTATATCAAACTTGGAGAGACGATTGACTATTCAGACGAATGGCGCGCCGAGCTTGAACGCTTGGTGCTTGTCAATCGGATAACACGCCTTGAGTCATTGGAAGTCCATATTTACCAAAAGCTTGAAGAGATATACGGCCATGAAAAAGGTACGCTTGACGAACTGTTTAGAACACAATACCTTGGAATGTTTTTTCGCACCGCTTATGACCTGCAGGAACAGATGAATCGGTTTTCCGGGATAACGGTTGACGAGAGCAAAGTGAGAGAAACGCTTGAGACACCGTGGGCGAATGACGGAATGCTTTACTCAGAACGGATATGGACGAACAAAGAAAAGTTGAAACAAACCCTTAAAGCGTTAATAGCGCAGGGGTTGATATTAAACCGAGCTTACAGTCAGTTGGCGCAGGAAGTTTTAAAAAAGATTGACAGTGCTCGAAGCAACGCCGTGAGTATCGTTGACACCGAGTCGGCGCATTTTCAGCAAACAGCACAGAAGGACGTTTTTGATTATTACGAAGTGGAAAAGGTTCGTATATTGGCAACGTTGGACATGAAAACCTGTGAACGTTGCGCGGCGCTTCATATGACAACGGTTGACCAAAAGGACAATATACCGGGTGTAACGACACCTCAATTTCATCCGAACTGCCGTTGTACGACCGAACCTATTAAAGCGGTTGTCATCCGTAACGTTGACCCGATAACAGGCGAAGCGCGACAAACCTATGATTACGCGGAGTGGTACGAACGTTATGTTAGTGGGGTGGCTTCATGAGTTTTTTAATGTATGACGTCCACGTTCAAAATAAGGGGTGGATGTATAATTACTTTGAAGGTCAAGTCGGCGGCACGACAGGCCAGTCTTTAAGGATGGAGGCCATCGTTATTCGCACCAACCTGCCGATTAAGTACCGTGTCCATATCCAAAACATCGGATGGCAGGATTGGAAGCTCCCGGGTGAAGTGGCAGGGACAACAGGTCAAGGCTTGCGGATGGAAGGCATCGAGATACGCAAACAGGACGGATGCACTGAGGACTTTCAACTGTATTACCGCTTGCACGTTATGGATGTCGGATGGTACGCTTGGGCGCAATTATCCGAAGTGACAGGCACAACAGGCGAGAGCCGAAGAGCCGAAGCGATTCAGATAACCACGCAACAGCCCGAAGCGCTTGATTCATTCACACGATGGTATAACGAGACGGGAAGGCGTGTCTATGATGACGAGATTAAGATATATTTTCAGCAGAACGGCAAGACCTATGAAGCGGCGGTTATCGGTGAGGTGACGCTATCACGGTCAACCAACGCGCCTTCATGCTTGTCGCTGACCATCAAAAGAGACGCGGTGACACCTGAAGTTGGCAACCTGATTTACATGAAAATCAACGGCGGTCATAATCAATTCAAGGGATATATCTTTAAGACGGAGAAGCATGGATTTAACTGCGACATCACCGCTTACGACCAGATGATTTATATGCAGCTCTCAAAGGATAGTCGGACGTATAAGGACAAGACGGCGAAAGAGTTGTTGTTAAATCTATGCGATGATTACGGCATCCATGTGGTTGATAATCCGCTGATTGATGACACAAAATACAAAATACCTGAACGGGTTGAGGACAACGTTAGCTTGCTCGATATGATGATTAACGCCATTGATTTAACACGGGACAACACGGGTGTCCGCTATCACCTTTGGGATGACTTTGGTTCAATCACTTTACAGCGAGAGGACAAAATGGTCATCACGACATCGTTTATATCGCAAGGATTTATTGAGGATTTCCGATATACCGAGGATTTAAGTGATAGCTATACGGTGGTCAAGGTTGTTCAGGAGACGGATGACAAGGACAAGCCGAAGGAATATATCGTCAAGGATGATAATCGTGTCAAACAGTATGGTCGGATTCAATACTATGAGAAGTTAAACAAGGATGAGGACGGCCAAAAGAAAGCAGAGACCATTTATAACGACAACGTGAACCTAAAGACCACGTTCAGCGTGAGCGGTGTGCAAGGCGACATCAGAGCGAGAGGCGGCACACCGATATATGTGGACTTCCATAATCAGGACAGAGCGGAGTATATCCGCGGATGGTATCGCATTGACAGCGCAAC
>Ga0326512_10001238_pt1 | contig 20187 bp, 15 predicted proteins | sample 1_2617_0518_D_FD_203652 | JGI IMG/M metagenome (GOLD analysis project Ga0326512, IMG submission 203652) | Bovine rumen microbial communities from UC Davis, California, United States - 1_2617_0518 | ecosystem: Host-associated > Mammals > Digestive system > Stomach > Rumen | place: USA... | reverse complement strand
TGTCGCGGTCGTAGATGCGGCAGAACGTGGTGCCGTCCTGCGGATAGTCATATTCCGTCCCGATGGGGTACTCCACATGCCTCAGTGTCCATGCCCCCTGTAAGAAAAATGTTTCTTCGCTATTCTCATCGCTGCATGCGGAGAGCAGCAACATCCCGGTCATAATCATTATAAGTATTCGCTCCATACCTGTCGTTTTAGCATTGCAAAAGTACATAAAAATACCATCAATACAGTGTGTCTGGCGGTTCTCCCGCCGGTTCTTTAGCATTGCAAAAGTACATAAAAACCATCTGTACGGCAAGAAAAACAGTTTGCATTTTGTTTGCAACCACACAAATATCCCCCTCGCTGGCATCTTCACAGACTCAGGCGAGGGGGTGTGCACACAAAAAATTACTTAACCTTTATTTACTAACACCATAGTGGTGGTATGTTTAGTTTCCGAAATAGTTCGGCAGCGGATTTACCGGCTCCTTATATACTGGTAGGTTGGTGCCGAAGGCTTGCTGATACCTCTCGGGCAGTCCGGAGCGTTTCCACAGTTCTGTTACTATTGTGCCGTCGCCACGGTCGAAGAGCAGGCGGAAGGTGTTGTTGTCCACCCATTCTATTTTGCTCTCGCCACCATGCTGTATCAGCAGATTGTCGGACTTGTATTGTATGGGGCGCATGATGCAGTAGGCATACATCCTGCCTGCAGACAGCTCGTAGAAGTGCAGATAGACGTCCTTGTCGAATATCTGGTAGAGGTCCTGATGCCCTGGCAGCAGCATGTCCATGCCGTCAACCTTTGTCAGTACGCCGACTCTGCGCCAGCAGCCGTAGAACTTGTTTTCGCCAGGCTGTGCGGTGTGCATCTTCAGCAGGTCGATGACACGCTGTATCTTCGGACTTATCTTGTCTTCGGAAGAGTACAGTTCTGTGATATACTGGTTGCCGGGGAAGAACTCGTTGTTCAGGATGTTGTTGTACCATCTCATCTTGAAGCCCCTGCTGTCGCTGTCGAAGATGCTGATGTCTCTGCTTGCAATGTTTCCGGTATAGTTCAGGGGGCGTCTGTCCATGTTCAGCATTGACATCCAGAACTCTGGCTTGCCGCCGTCCTCAATGTTTTTCTGTATCTGCAACTGCAGCGTAATGTCGTCTGTGCAGTATTTGTACTGCTCGATGTGCGGTCCCTTGTCAGGGTCTCCGTTTTCGTAGGAGAAGCGCAGCAGCTTGTATAGTCCGCGCGGGTTTTCCTTCTTTCCTGCCAATTGTTGTGACAGGGCATCGCAGGCACTCTTGTCGAAGCCCAACTTGTTCTTCCCGTCAGGCAGGCGGAAGGTTATAGGCAGGCTGTATCTCATCTTTACCGCCTTGCCCTTGTTCTTGGCAGGTGCCCACTTCGGCATCAGGCTCACCACACGCTTCGCCTCTGCGGTAAGACGCTCGTCTGGCGACTGCATGGCTTCCATGTCGGAGATAGTGCCGTCTTCGTTGATTACAAATCTCATCACCACACGTCCCTCGATGCCTGCTGCCTCGCAGTCTTTCGGGTACTTCAAGGAATTTTTCAGGAATGTCATCAGAGCACTGATTCCGCCTGGATATTCGGCAGCCTTCTCAGGAACGTCAACAACTTGTGCGAATGTCGCAGTCATAATAAGGCTCATGGCCCATGTCAGGAAAAGTCTTTTCATAGTGATACGTTTTTAAAGGGGTTATCGTTATATTCTATTTCGTCGCATGCCACCATCATCTCGGTGGTACTTTGGTATATCGTGGAGTCTGCACATGCTATTATTTCTGGAAGCACTACCTTGCACACCAAGTTGAAGGAACGCTCCTTGCTGACCTGTGGCAGTCGTACCTCTTTGTTATCTCCGGGACAGAAATCCACTTCTGGCAGCATCGCTGTATATATGCTTTTTTGTGGAGTGGGGGACGGAACCTGCTTCTTTTGTGCGGACTCTATTCTTGCCGTCAGCCTGTGCAGGTCGCTGTCTGTATTCTCCATGTGCGGCACGGCGGCTTTCTTTTCCGCAAGATGTTTTCCCTTGCTGGCAGGGACGGTGATTGCAGTGTGCTGTCCAGCATCCCCGTTGCCCACAAACATCGTGGCGGTGACAACCAGCAACCCGACAACGGCAGCAGCTGCAGCATACCATACTATAGCCATCTTGTAGCGGCGGCTGGTGGGTGTTTGACGCTGCTTGGTATGTTCCACGGCATCTAAACGCTTGTTGAGTTTGGCCATGAAGTCAGCACAATCGTCGAAATGTGGTGACTGAGAGAGGAAGAGTTCCTCGAGAGCTTTATCTTTTTTCATAATTGTAGCCTTTCTTTTAATTTGTCTCGTCCCCGTGAGAGTTGCTTCTTGACAGCATCCTCAGAGGTTTCCGTAATAGTTGCAATCTCCTTTATACTATATTCGTTAAGGTAGAACAGGGTGATGGCCGAGCGTTCCTTGGGAGGAAGGGTGCGCAGAGCGAGATAGAGGTTCTGATGTTCGAAAGGAGCGTCTGCTGCCGTGCTGCTGACAAGCGCTCTCGCCTCGTCGATGCTCTCCGTGGTACGCTGACTCGCTTTGTGGTTGAGGAAGGTGTTGTGGGCAATCTTGAAAAGCCACGAACGGAATCGTCCCCTGTCCTGATAGTCCGCAGAAGAGAGAAAGGCCTTCACCAGTGCATCCTGCGCCAGATCGTCAGCATCACTTTTGTTGCCACAGCAGAGGGCGAGTAAGAAACTTCTGAGAGATTCCTGTTCGCGCTCCACTATCATTATGAAATCTTCACGTGTCACGGGGTATGAATGTGTGGTCTTTTTCTTTTTTTGAAACAATTCACTTAAATAACAGTTCAGAAATGCAAAAAGTGACGTCAAAGATAAAAAAAATTCTACCAGTATGTAAGCATTTGTGATGCAAAAGTATGAATATAAAATAAGCTATGCAAGAAAAACCACAAAAATATCCCCCTCGCAGCATCTTCACAGATTTATGCGAAGGGGTACACTCTCTAAAAGATTGCTAAAGCATAGCCCCCATCATGATGGTGATGGAAGTTTTTTTGTCCTTTACTGACCATAACAGGTCTGACGGGGAACTATGCTTTGTAATAACTCTTATTTATTAACATTATAGTGGTTAGTTTCCGGGATTGTTTGACAGCGGAATGTTATATACCGGGACATTGGTGCCGAAGGCTTGCTGATACCTCTCGGGCAAGCCGGAGCGCTTCCACAGTTCTGTTACTATGGTGCCGTCTCCTCGGTCGAAGCGCAACTTGAAGGTGTTGTCGTTAACCCATTCTACTTTCCTTTCTTGGTCAAATTCTACCAGTAGGTTGTCTGATAGGTATGATATGGGGCGCATGATGCAGTAGGCATACATCCTGCTTACGTTTACCTCATAGAAATGCAGATAGACATCTTTATCGAATATCTGGTACAGATCCTGAGGTCCGGGCATCAGCATGTCCATATCGTCCACCTTCGTCAGTATGCCAACTCTGCGCCAGCAACCGTAGAATTTATTCGTTTCAGACTGCGCGGTCTTCATCTCCAGCAGGTCAACGACACGCTGCATCTTGGGACTAATCTTGTATTCTGAGGAGTACAGTTCCGTGATGTACTGATTTAGTTGGAAATAATCATTGTTCATGTAATCATTGTGCCATCTCATCTTGAAGCCTTTGCTGTCGCTGTCGTAGATGCTTACATCTCTTTCGGCAATATAGCCTGTATAGTTCAGGGGCTGTTTGTCGTTGTTCAGCATTGAAATCCAAAACTCCGGATTTGCACCATCCGTGATGTCTTTCTCTATCTGCAGTTGCAAGGTATAATAGTCTGAGCAGTATTTGTACTGTTCAAAGTGTGGCTCTTTGTCTGGCATGCCGTTTTCGTAGGAGAAACGCAACAGCCTGTAAAGTCCTCGTGGATTGTCCTTCTTTCCTGCTAACTGCTGGGAGATGGCGTCGTAGATGTTTTTGTCGAAGTTCTGCTGGCTTGCGTTGGCATTGCGGCAGAAGGTTATTGGTAAGGTGTATCTCATTTTCACCTTCTTGCCTTTATCCATTGCCGGTGTCCACTTTGGCATCAGTTTCACTACGCGCTTTGCTTCTGCCGTGAGTCTCTCGTCAGGAGATTGCAGAGTTTCGAGGTTGCTTATCGTACCATCTTTGTTGATGACAAAACTCAACACCACTTGTCCCTCAATACCTGCCATCTCGCAGGCTTTAGGGTACTTCAGGGTATTTTGCAGGAATGTCATCATGGCACATATTCCCCCTGGATATTCAGCAACCTTTTCCGGAGCGTCAACATTTTGTGCGAATGTTGCCGATAGAATGAGGCTCATAATCCATGTCAGGAGATGTCTTTTCATTATGATATAGTTTTTATTAGGAGTTGTCTTTGATTATTCTGTTTCGTCTTGCGTCACCGCCATTCCAGTACTGTTTTGATGAGGTGTCGAATCGTTATATATTGTTGAGAATATCACCTCCGGCAATTTGGCGGTATATATGGCATGGCCGGATGAAGGCATTGAGTCTGTCTGTTTCTGTCCAAACTCTGTTTTTGGCGTGGGCTTGTCGAGATTGCTGCCTGCATCTGCTGAGTGTGTCGTTGGCTTTTGTCTTGCAGAGAGGTGCTTTTCTCTTGAGATGGTGGAATCAGTATTTGCTACGTTCTTCCTGTCCTCCTCGTTATCTACAAACAGTGTGGCAGTGACAACCAGCAACCCTACAACGGCAGCAGCTGCGGCATACCAAACCAAAGAAGAAACTCTTTTCCTCTTTGCAGGAGCCTCTCCACTGACCATCATGCGGTCATACTCTGCAGCGCCTGGCTCCAGACTCGTCATGATCTCTTGGTAGAGAGCATCGTCGTTATATAGTTTTTTTGTCATTTTAGTATCTTTTGTAAATCCTTAATTAGCTTTCTTTTTGCCATTGAGATAATGCTTTTTACTGAAGGCTTCGGAATGCCTGTCTCGTTTGCTATCTCTTCTGCGGTATGCCCCTCGATGTGTCTTTTCCGAAACAGTTCCTGTTCTCGTGGGCTCAGTCGTTCGATGGCTTCGTCTATCTTGTGTTGTGTATCTTCTGCATCCAGGTTGGCATCAGCGGTTGTGTTGTCTTCCAATCTGTCGTCTAAGGTGATGGTGTTGTTGCTTCTCTTCCTGAATGTCTCCACACATACGTTCTTTGCTACCCTTATTGCGAGAGCCTCCATGTTACGCCGTGCATCGAGGCGTTCGCAGAAGTTCCATAGGCGAATGAGTCCTTCCTGCGCAACATCTTCGGCATCCGTCTGATTGCCGAAGAAATCGCACCCCACTTTCACCATCAATTGTCTTAGTTCCGGAACTATATTTTCAAACTCCTGTGGAGACATCTCTATATATAATACGCAGAAAAAAGAAAAAAGTTAAGTACGAGAACTCACTTTTTTCTCTTTTTTAATAAAATATAAATAAACTGCCGCAAAAGTGGTGTCCTACTCGTCAGGGAACTTGCCATTGAGGATGTACTGTATGATATGCATCACATCAGACATGCCTATTTCTCCGTCATCGTTGACATCTGCAGCTTTTGCTTTGAATGTTTCTGCAGGAGTTCCAAGTATGTAACTCACAATGAGTGTCACGTCCTGCATATCTATCTCACCATCACCATTGGCATCACCGCGCATTGGGTCGTTCGGAAGCGGTATGATATCTCCAACATTGATATATTTGAATGTCACGGCAACGGGACGATGGTCGCCAAGAGCCGTGTTGTCGTCATTGCCGTCAATGTTTCCATAAGTGTAGTCCTGTTCAATGCGGAAGCTCTGAGGCGTCAGCAACATGGTGTTGTCGGCTGTTGGGTTGATGTATATAATTTTGTCAACGATTTCGTAGTTGGTGAAATTTGTCGGGTCACTCTGGTCAGTTATGTCTCCCATGTCAACAGTAGGATAAACGCCGTTGCGATACATTTCCACCCAAACGTCGCTAGCTGTCAGGTTCGTGTTCAGCAGGTCCATGAAATTGGCTTTGATGTTCTCACGTGTCCATCGGCTGTTAGTGTCACCGATGATGAGTTTCGGACGACTGGCATCAGCCCCATTCACGGCACCAGCCAACTGACGCCATTGTGATTCGCGTGACCATGTGGCATTGGTGTCTCCTGCGTCCATGTGGAGGATAAAGACATCAATGATGGGACCTCCATTTATCTGCACATCATAGTGACGGAATCCCTTTTCTACATACTGATTGCCATCGGTCGCCTCGGTGTCCCACCATCTTGTCCAACTTTCGTTGTTGGCAGAGACGTTGTTGAACTTCCAAATGAGATTGAGGCCATCAGTCTCAACGTGAAGATTTCCCTTTATGAGCTCTCCATAGTCGAGGTCTCCGACACTGAGTGTCTTACGGATGGTGCCGCACCAATACTGGTCATTCAGCGACTCCATCAGTGAACCATTGTAGTTGAAGTCTTCAGAACAGCCTATGAGGTCGTAACTCTTGGAAGCAAGATAGCGGCTTATCTTTGTCGTACCTTCAGCTCCAGGGCCGTCAGGATTCAGTTCGTACTTCCCGAATACATAGTTTGTCTCCTTGGGCAGACCATCGACATTGAGTGCAGCCACGGTAAACGTACCTTCATGTATCTCACGACATGGCATGATACATAATGTGGCATTGTCAGTGGTAGCTTGGAAATATGCCCGTCCACGCTGGAGAGTCATCTGCCTCTTGGCTGCAGCAGTGGAAATTTGCGATATGGTTTTGTAACCGTCGCTGCTATATAGTATGCCGCCAATGTTTCCGAAAAGATGGTATTCGGTCTTGTAGCTCACATCAAAATAGTACCACTGCCCAGGTATCAGTTTCGTGGTCCTGTCATTAGGAAGAGGAATAGAAAGACCATCAAGGAAGATGGCCTTGCATTTGAGTTGCACATTGTCGAGTTTAAAGAAAGTCTGCGTCTCGCTCTCATGACCTTCCACCCACCATTGCCCGGTACTACCTGCTGAAATGAACAACTTGTCGTTTGTAATAGTTATGTTGTTTGTGACTTTTATGCCCACTCCTTCACCTGATCCGGCTTTTGTTGTTGTGACGTCGTTTCCTGAGAAAGTGACATATCTTCCAGACCAGGTAGCAACGACTCCAGACAATTCGTACATACCGCTTGGTATACCTATTATTGTCTGACTGACTCCCAATGAAGAAGCCCACCATTGAAAGGCATTCATCAGATAGCTTCCATCTTTATTGGATATACTGTAATTCCCAACCTTGAATTCCTCATTACCAGAGTCTTTGCCGTTCATAGTCCAGCCTGTTTCGTCGCCAGTCTCAAACGATGGATTGGTGATAAGGCATGAGAAATCGACGGGTGAAGATGACGTTACACTTTTCCATAATTTGTTGTGCTTTTCGATGAGTTTCTTCTTCTCAATGCGATACAGGCGGAAATGGCCTGCCTTGTCATCTGTGGTGTTTTTACGATTGAGTGCCAATGGCTCACCGGTCTTGACCACTTTATTCCACGGACCGAGGTATCCGCAAGCCCAATTCTCAGATGACATGGGATACTTTCCGCTTTCGAATATCCAATAGTTGCTTTGGTACGTAGGGATGAGATAGCACCATTCAGTGAACGTCGGTTCGGTATATGTGAGTACATACATGAAACCGGCATTGTCGTGTGTTTGGAAGAAGTGGTTGCCATATTTCATGTTCTTAAGCCCGATATACTCTTCTTTCTTCTCTACAGTGAAGAAATTGGACAGGTCATACACGGGATTAGAACTGACAGTTTTGTAGCGAAGAGCTTTTGTATCCTCACTTGCCCAGACAGGCTTTACCTCATATGGACCCACACCTACAATGAGGTCAGTCTTCTCTGCAGAAGTAAGGATGTAGCAATAATCATCGCCTCCGATGATATCTTCTGCAGATCTCACCAAAGTAAATCCATTTGATGTTGTGAGGTAGATAGTGTAGTTTATTGCTGAGACTGGCAATGAGGCAGTCATCAATGCAATAGTTATTGTCACTATATTTAAAATCCTTTTCATATGCTCTATCACTTATCTGGGAACATCCCATTTAATATATATTGTATGATAATCATCACGTCAGGCATGCTTATCTCGCCATCATAGTTGGCATCAGCTGCTGTTTTATTGAATGTGCTGGAAGGGATTCCGAGGATGTGATTTACTATGGACGTCACGTCAGACATATCAATTTTGTTGTCACCGTTCGCATCTCCACGCAAGAAAGGACGGCTGTATGTCAGCGCTATATCATCTACTGTAATCTGGGCGGGAGTATTGCCGGTGCCTGTCTTTTGAAAACCAAACGTCAGGTCGAAAGGAATTGCTGCATCTGTTATTTCGAAGTCGTAGGTCAATGTCTTGGCACCATCCGTTGCTTCCCCTATTATGGTGGATGTTTCGGCAGTCTTGTATGCAGAGCGATTAGTCATGTTAGCCAGACTGCTATTCCATGAGAAGGAGAGACGATACTTGCCCACAGGAAGCATCTTCTGTTTCGTCACTGTCATAGTAGTAGCAGAACTGCCCCAATTCTTACGCATATAGAGTTTTCCGTCGTTATCTCCCTGATGCGTCTGAAGAACTGTCCAAGTATCAGCATCGGCATATGATACTTCCCAACCAGTTACTTCGCGAATGTTGTTGCTGTTTTCTGTGTTTAGCGCAGAACCCTCAGCAGCACTGAAGTCGAGGTTCGTGCCAAGAAAGGCTGATACATCGAAGTTGTTGTCTTGCGTAGCTGCATATTTATTAAAGTTAATGCTCAGGGCGCTGATGGCTGCCTGTTGAGTAGCATCAGTGTCCATGTTGCTGTCTGCACCATAGTCACCAACAATGCTGAACGCTGTAGTTCCATCCACCATAGCTTTGTAACTTTTGAATAGACGGAGGGAGGTGTCTGTGGCATTCATCTGGTTTACGAGATCGTCTTTCAAGGTACCATAGTTGGCTGCCTGTGATATGTCATCAAGAGCAGTGCTGACTGCGTTTACCTTAGCGATGAGATCCGTCCATGCTGCCGCACTCATGGTTAAGCGGCGGTAATCTGTACCATCGATAAGGTTGTAGTCGTTCTCGAAACGCTCCAATGCGGCAATCATTAGTACGCGATTGTCTTTCACGGTCTGTATTTGCTGACGTGCCGTCTGTATGGCATTTGAAATAGCATCTACATTTTCGTTGAGGTTATCTGTCGTAGCAGCGTAGGCGTTGTCAATAGAATGTTGTAGGTCTGCTTCTTGGGATGTGCTAAGTAAAGTGGCATCACTGCTTGAAAGGAGTCCTTCAGCCTCGGTTATGTAACCTGCCAGCAGGTCTCTGAGTGCAGCATCAGGGTCGCCATAAAATAACAGGGAGAAGCGGTCTGCTGCAATCCAATTGCCTGTACAACCATCAAGTTTAAGACCAATCAGAAGTGAACCATCGGTGACTGTAGCACGCACCTTGTACTCTCCGTAGGTACCGATCTCTGTCTGTGTTGTCCCTGCGGTGAGGAAGAAGCCTCTAGAGGGAGTGTCTCCATTGTTCTGGTTTATGTTGTGACCATAAACCGACAGTTCATAGAGACCGTTAGGTAAGTCTGTGAGCTGCTGTGTGAGTGAGGAATTGGGTAGACCGGCTTTCTCATTCCACTTCTCAACAAAGCCTATGCCGACTTTGTTGCCCCAATTGTTGTTTTGGTACACCATTCCATTGGCAGTCCATCCTGTAAGATTACGATATTCGAATCCTGGATTGGTGATGGAATAAGTCACGTCTGTAGGAGAACTGACGGAAGCGGCATCGTTCAGGTCGAACAGTTCGAACATACCTGCAATACACCACGACTGCTTCAAGTCGAATGTCCCCACAATACCTATCTCAATGGTAGTATTGTCAGCATCAATATTAAATTCTACAACGTTGCGGTACATCTTGGAGTCGAAACAGTTTGCACCATCTGTCTGTAAATTGGCATAACCGCCGTTGTCTCCATCGGTTGGAATCCCGCTGATGCTACCAAGCGTCTTGATGGCTACTTGCTGATTGCCTGCCTTCAGGTAGGCCAAGGACTTACTTGGATTTGTATTGTACCTAAGCCCCTGACGGAAGAAGGAGTAGTTTACGAGGCGGTAACTGCCCTTTGGAAGTGTAATGTTCTGTTTCAAGCTATAAGAGGTTTTTTCCAAACTTTCCCATCCTGCGTATGCCTCAGATGCATAGCCAATGGTATTATTTCCTCGTTGTGGTTCATTAAAGTTATTTAGAGTCCAGCCTGAAGTTCCATTGGCAAGTGTAGCGTTGGTGATATATTGGTTCGTAATGTCTCTCTGTGCCAAAACATTACCTGCAAAACCTGTCAGCATGGTAGCTGCGAGAATAAAAAATTTGAATTTCATAGTCTTTATTCTTTCTTTATGTTTTGTAAGTAATGTGATTTAGAATTGTGTCTGTATTACCTCTTTCACGCCCTCTCCACGTTTGAAGAGTACAACGAAGGCATTGTTAGACTGGTTTGGGTTGCCTGGGGCAGCCACGGTGTAGTCATGCACCTTGTTATCGCCATTCATAGTCGAAGTGTAGGTCCTGTCATCAAATCGATGGTAGTGGCCGGAAAAATGCTGTACCTTGCCGTCAACCTTTCCTGCTGCTTTCATCATGATAGCAGAAAGTGGGTTTTTCTTCAGCGTGTTGGCAGATGTGGCATCATTATATGCTATACCTGATGTGTGAGATCCGTAGATGGACCCATCGCTAGTGGTTATATAGAGCCCTTTGTCGTTCTGATCAAGCCACCAGCGATTGCAGTCACTGCCAGCCAGCCAAGGATAGTGCTGCATCCAAACGCTGGCCTCAGTTGCGTGACTCTCCACGAAAGAATTTAGTTCTGAAATAACTCCGTCAGGGGCATAGTAGGTAGCACTCGTGAACCATCCCGGTTTTTTGTAGAGTTTCTGGAACCAATATGTATGGGCACAGTAGAAACGTACATCCTTGAACTTGAATGTGAATGGTTTTGACTGGAAGTCGCTTGAATGATTGCTGTCAATGAAATAAGAAATATTCTCGTCAAAAACCCTTGCATTATTCCAATAAGTGTTGTTGTTGATAATTGCAGAAATGGTCTCGTTGTCAGCATTTGATCCACTTGACGTTGCACCCTTGTCGGGATTTTCGCCCGTCCAATAGTCTGGGGACAGGTCGTGATTGCCCGCAATGAAGATAAATGGTATGCCGGCATTCTTAGCTACCTCTGCTGTACAGTTGAGGAAATTATTGTGCGTACCGCTGCTACCGTTGTCACCCTTATCCTGGTCTATGTCGCCAAGGCAGAATATAATGCTGGTTTTAGGAATAAGGTTAGTAGCACCTTTGGTAATGAAGTTGACCTTCTTCTTTCCGTCCTTACCCATGTTGAGGATGTTGTTCATGATGTTTGTCATGTCTTCCTGGCTAGTGCCGTCGTGACTACTGCCCTGATTGATGTGACAGTCGGAGAAGAATACACCGCAGAACCATATATCTTCTACGAAACGGAATCCGTAGGCCTTATTGTTATAGGTGAAGACCTTCAGTTCGTCATAGTTGATGGTTGTAGTAGTAGGATTGGGTGTTACCTTCGAAGCATCGACAGCCTGACCATCTATCTGCACGGCAGTAATCAGTTCACTGAGGTTAGTGCCAGCGGGTAGGGTTATGGTAGTAAACCCTTTGGCATCTGTTGCTGCTGCGTCGGAATAGGTTATGCCGTTGAGTGTAAACGTCATTCGTGCAGATAATGGCATCAAAGTTAGCCATAAGAGTGCGCAATACATTAAGGTCTTTTTGGCCATATTAGTTATAATATTCAGGTTGTTATACTTTGTGTGCAAAGGTAAAAAAAAATAATCAATAATCGTACTTTTAATGATAAGATTGCTGTTATTTCTAATGTTTTTTGTATTTTTCGTAACTTAATCGTATCTTTGCAAGCATGAAACGTGTTTTTGGACTTTTGTTTTTGATGTTGTTTGCGGTCGGTTGTATGGCTGCAAAGGGATGGCGCGTGGAGGCTGAGAAGGACGGCTACGTAAAGTGGTTGGACGACAGCGTGGCTGATATTCATGCGCCTGGCGGGTTGACGCTGTGGAATACTCAGAAGATGACGGGGAATGTCGTGATAGAATATGATGCCCGCATTGTGAGCAACGAAAGGGTGTCGGACCTGAACTGCTTCTGGATGGCATCGGGCGGTGCAAAGTCGGGACGCTTCGTAGATTACTACGCCCAGACAATGTATTACATGGGCTACGGCGGCAACTATAACAAGACAACACGTTTCCGCAGGTATAACGGTGACAGCAGAGGCATTGGGCAGCCGGAATACCGTCCAGCTATACTAAGGGAATACACCGACGAGGCGCACATGATAAAGCCCGACCATTGGTATCACATACGTTTGGAACAGATTGACGGCAGGGTGAGGTACATTATTGACGGCGAGTGCCTCGTGGATTTCATCGATTTGCATCCGCTGACGGAGGGTTTCTTTGGATTCAGGACGACATTGGCGCATGCGCAGCTAAAGAATTTTTCTTTCAGGCAACTGCCGAGTACCAGTTTTACAATTCATAATTCAAAATTCATAATTCATAATTGCATATCCCTTCCGGAAGCGTATAAAAAACCACAAACCTTCGGCATACCATTCCTACAGGGAGAACTGGGGGCGAAGGAAAGCATACGCTGCGAGCAGCCTTCGGAGCAATGGAACCTTGCATACTGGCCTGACGGCAGTGTGAAGTGGAGGGCTATGACGATGGTACCGCAGGTTGAAGGTTCAAGGTTCAAAGTTCAAGGTTCAAGGTCCAAGGCCGAATGTTCAATGTTCAATGTTCAATGTTCAATGTTAAACTTCTGGCTGGAGCAGGACGGCAGAATATTACCTGTCAAGAAGGTAACGGAAGAGTTTAAGGGCAAGATACGCAATGTGACGAAATACGAGGGCGACAACTTTGTCATGCGCCGCTATATATATAAAGGTAGCAACGAGCAGAAATTTGTCATCACGCATTTCATTGACAGCGCGACGAACCACAACGGCCTGCAGTCATTAGCACTGCGGTTTAAGGTTCCGATGAGCGGCAGGATGTACGACCGGAAGGTGGCATTCCTGACCGATTCCACACACGCTGCCACTATGTCCGTAAAGCCGCTGATAGCACGTCGCCCCATTGCATTGGATGACGAAGGCAATCCGAAAGATTCCCTCAGCCGCCGCATGATAGAAAGCATTGCGGCGTGGGACGGCTTTCGTCTGTCGCAGTTGTCGCCAAACGGTTTTTCGGTTAGGAAGAGGGCAACGGACGTGAGTCCTTGGATTGGTACAACAGAAGGCCATCGTGCCCCTGGCGTGGTGGCTGTGGGAAATAAGGAGAGCAGCTATGCCTTCCACATCGATGATTTCTGGCAGTCATATCCTTCGACGCTGCAGATAGATGACGCCCGCAGCGACAGTGCAACGGTGAGCCTTTATCTTTGGAGTCCCGAGGCGGAGGCAATGAACTTTGCGCACTATGACACCATTCCGCATACCCTGGAGGCGGCATACGAGGATGTGCAGCCCGGCATGAGCACGGCATACGGCATTGCCCGCACCTCGGTGGTGTATGTGTATAATTACGATGAACCTATAGACAGCCTCTGCCAGCATCTCGATGATGTGGCGGACCACAGGCAGTTCGTCATGCCGCGAGAGTATCTGCACAGCAAGCGTGCCTTCGGAATATGGAGCCTCGACAATGGCAGCGCCCTCGACAAGCAGCTGTATGACGTTGCGGACTATTATGCCAAGGAGGTAGAGCGCAACGGCTGGTACGGATACTTCAACTATGGCGACGTGATGCACTCTGGTATGCCGACGGAGGACGGCGTGCGTTGGTATTACGACGTAGGCGGCTTTGCTTGGGACAATACGGAACTCGGTACGCCGGCGATGCTGTGGTATGAATTTCTGCGAACGGGCTGTCCGAAAGTATGGAGGATGGCTGTGGCGATGACGCGCCATAACAGCGAAGTGGATTGTTACCACATGGGTCCGCATAAAGGCCTCGGCACGCGCCATAATGTGCTGCACTGGGGATGCGGTGCGAAAGAGGCACGCATCTCGGAGGCTTTCTGGAACAGATTCCTTTACTACCTCACAGCAGATGAACGCATGGGTGACGTGATGCACGAGGTGGTGGATGCCGACCAACTACTTTACACCCTCGACCCGATGCGTCTGGCACAGCCGCGCAGCCCCGAGACACCATGTACGGCACCGGCACGACTGAGGATTGGTCCCGACTGGCTGGCGTATGCCTCGAACTGGTTTACGGAGTGGGAGAGGACGCAGAACACCAAATATCGTGACAAGATAGAACGCGGCATGGAGAGCATCAACAATCTGCCCCACGGCATCTTCTCTGGCCCGAAGGCGTTGGGCTACGACCCCGCAACGGGCATCATAACGTGGGAGGGTGACACAGCCATGCAGAACACCAACCACCTGCTGCCTATCATGGGCGGTTTTGAGATGATGGTAGAGATGATGCTGTCGATGCCGTTTGCGGACAATAAGGAAAGCAAAGCGACGGCGGAAAAATGGCAGCAGACGTGGCTTGATATGTGTTGTGATTATAAAGAAAAGGCGTTGAAGATAAGTCAGAACAAATTCCGCATTCCGAGGTTGCAGGCCTATGCTTACTGGTTTACGGGAAAGGAGAAATACCGCGACATAGTAGAGAAAGACCTCCGCATCAGGATGCCGATACGCGCCACCAACGACGCCGCAACATTCACGCTGGACGCAATATTTTCAAAGGAAGTAATAGGAAAATGAGAGCAGTTATACAGAGGGTGCAGCATGCATCCGTTACCATAGAAGGAAAAGAGAAAAGCCGCATCGGGCAGGGAGTGCTGATACTCCTGGGCTGTGAGAATGCCGATACGAGTGAGGACATCAGCTGGCTGGCACACAAGATTGCCAACCTGCGCATCTTCGACGATGAGGCTGGAGTGATGAACAAGAGTCTTATTGACGTCGGCGGAGAGGTCCTCGTGGTGTCGCAGTTTACACTGTGGGCATCGTACAAGAAGGGCAACCGTCCCAGCTACCTGCGTGCAGGCAGCCATGAGGTGACGGTGCCGCTATACGAAGCCTTCGTGAAGGAGATGGAACGCGAGGCGGGCAAGCCTGTCATGACAGGAGAGTTCGGCGCAGAGATGAAAGTGGAACTGCTCAACGACGGACCCGTGACAATATGTATGGATACAAAGAATAAGGAGTAATTAGGAATTAGGAATGAGGAATTAACTCCTAACTCCAAACTCCTAACTCCTAACTAAAAATAAAAGTATGCGAATAGATATTATAACCGTATTGCCTGAGATGCTTGAGGGTTTTGTTACGACAAGCATTCTGGGACGTGCCCAGAGTAAGGGCCTGGCAGAGATACACATCCATAATCTGCGCGACTATACCGCCGACAAATGGCGTCGCGTTGATGATTATCCCTACGGCGGCAAGGCTGGTATGGTGATACAGTGTCAGCCCTTGGATGCGTGTATCTCGGCGCTGAAGGCTGAGAGACATTATGACGAGGTGATATTCACTGCCCCCGACGGCGAGAAGTTCGACCAGCCGATGGCGAACGACCTGAGCCTGAAGGAGAATATCATCATCATTTGCGGCCACTACAAAGGCATTGACTACCGCATCCGCGAACACCTCATCACGAAGGAGGTGAGCATCGGCGACTATGTCCTTACAGGCGGAGAACTGGCTGCTGCAGTTATGGCAGACAGCATCGTCCGCGTCATCCCCGGTGTGATTGGCGACGTGGAGAGTGCGCTGTCCGATTCTTTTCAGGACAACCTTCTGGAGCCTCCAGTATATACCCGTCCAGCGGAGTACCATCCCGTCTCCAATCCCGACGAGACATGGGGCATTCCCGACATCCTCCTCTCCGGCCACGAGGCGAAGATAAAGGAGTGGGAATTAGAACAGGCCTTAGAACGCACGAAACGCCTGAGACCGGACCTGTTGGAGTGAAGAGTGCTCGCGGGTCACCCGCGAGGTTGTCGAGACGATTTTTCATGCTCGCGGGTCAACCGCGAAGCTGTCAAGACAATTTTTTACGCTCGCGGGCCAACCGCGAGACTGTCGAGACAATTTTTCATGCTCGCGGGTCAACCGCGAGACTGCCAGAACGATTTTTCATGCTCGCGGGTCAACCGCGAGACTGCCAGAACGATTTTTCATGCTCGCGGGTCACCCGCGAGATTCTTTCATATCGTTTTTGCTTTTACGTGTATATACAAAAATCAGGAACCGCATAATTGCGATTCCTGCTTAAATATCGTTTTAAATCTTTGACCTGTACTCACTCCCTAACTGGGGAGGACTGGGGTGGGGCTTTACGAGAATTCCGGCTCTATCTGGTTGAGCATCTTTATTGTCGCCTTGATTGCAGCCTCTGTCTGGTCGGCGTCGAGGGCGCGGGTGCGGAGTACTCTACCGTCCTTCATGCGCCATGTTATCTGCGTCTGCACGAGAGCATCGGTGCGTCCGCCGGGAGGGATGGTGACGGTATAGTTCTCAAGCATAGGGAACGTGCGTCCCAGCGTCTCCTTATATATATAACGTAAGGCCTTCACGAAAGCATCGTACTGTCCGTCGCCGGAAGAGTCGGCCTCGTAGCGCTTGCCGTTGATGCTTATCTTTACGCAGGCATGGGGCTTCAGACCGTAAGAAAGGCTGACCATATAACCCTTCAGCTTCACCTTGTCTTCGGGAGCCGAATGCTTCAGCACGTCAGCCACGATGAATGGCAGGTCATCCTGTGTGACGAGGGCCTTGCGGTCGCCCAGTTCGGTGATGCGTTGTGTCACCTTTTTAGTCTGCTCAGGGGTGAGCACCAAACCCAGTTCCTGAAGATTCTTCTCGATATTCGCTTTGCCGGAATTTTTGCCGAGGGCATATTCGCGCTTTCGTCCGAAGCGTTCCGGAACGAGGGCGTTGCAATAGAGGTTGTGCTTGTTGTCGCCGTCGGCATGCACTCCTGCCACCTGTGTGAAGACGTTGTCGCCCACGATAGGCTGGTTAGGAGCAATCGTGACGCCGGAATATCCCTCAACAACGCGTGACACCTCGTTGAGCATATCCTCCTGAATGGATGTCGTGATGCCCAGCTGGTCGTGCAGCGATGCCTGAACAGAAGCGAGTGGGGCATTGCCGCAGCGTTCGCCCAGACCATTGACAGTCACATGTACACCCTTCGCACCATTGCGGACGGCAGCCAGCGTGTTACCCACAGCGAGGTCGTAATCGTTGTGGGAATGGAAGTCGAAATGCTGGTCAGGAAAGCGTGTGGTGATATCCTTGAAGAACTGTCCCGTCTCTGTTGGTGTCAGAACTCCGAGCGTATCGGGGAGCATGAAACGCTTGATGCCGATGTTGCTCAGCGATTCTATCATATGATACACATAGTCGGCATTGTTGCGCATACCGTTGCTCCAGTCCTCAAGGTATATGTTGACGCTGAGGCCAGCCTCCTGCGCCATTGCCACATTAGCCTTGATGTCGGCAATGTGTTCGTCAGGCGTCTTTGAGAGCTGGTGGACGCAATGGTTTTCAGACCCCTTTGTCAGCATATTGATAACCTTGCCGCCGCAGTCGGTAATCCACTTGATGGACTTTCCGTTGTCAACAAATCCCAATACCTCGATGCTGTCGAGAGCATCAGGCCTGCCACCGTCTTCTACGAGAGCGGCAGACAACTGCTGGGCATAGCGGCATATCATAGTGACGGCTTCCTTCTCGCCTTCAGAGACACGTGCCGAGGCAACCTCAAGGCGATCGACCTTGACGTCCTTCAGCAGCAAGCGTGCTATGCTCAGCTTCTCGTGAGGCAGAAAAGACACTCCGTTGGTCTGTTCGCCATCACGGAGTGTCGAGTCGAGTATTTCGATATAATTGAACATTTAACATTGAAATTTTTTCCTCCCCTCGGGGAGGTCGGGAGGGGGTGTATTTATTTCTTCTCCTCCCAAGCAACAATCTTGTCCTGATTCTCGAGCAGGAAGTCGATGTCGTCGAGGGCATTCATCAGACAGTATTTCTTGTAGCCGTTGATTTCAAACTTCTCGCTCTTGCCTGTTGCCTCGTTGGTAACAGTCTGGTTTGGTACATCTACTGTCACAACAGTCTGAGGGTTGCTCTTGATGCTTGCAAAGAGTTCTGTCTGGAATTCCGGTGTTACGATGACGGGCAGCACGAAACAGTTGAGGAGGTTGTTGCGGTGGATATCAGCAAACGATGAAGATATAACCACGCGAACACCATATCCTGCTATTGCCCATGCAGCATGCTCACGAGAAGAACCGGAGCCCCAGTTCTTACCGCCAACGATGATTTCGTGAACACCCTCATGAGGTGCCTCGCTGTATTCAGGCTGGTTCATGACGAAATCAGCTACAGGTTTGTCGTTAGCATCGTAACGCAGGTCGTGCATGAAAGCTTCACCAAAAAACTTCGGATCACGTGTGGTGAATGCCAGATAGCGTGCTGGGATGATGAGATCCGTATTACAGTTGTCAATCTCGATAGGAATACAAGTTGACTTGATTATGTTGAATTTCTGTTTTGCCATTGTTTAAAACACTTCTGAGCGAAGCGAATTTAATTTTTAATGTTTAATATTTAATCTTAAACTTTCCTCGGGTCAGTAATGACACCTGTTATAGCACTTGCAGCAACTGTCAGCGGACTTGCAAGGATGGTGCGGGCACCAGGTCCCTGACGTCCTACGAAGTTACGGTTGGAAGTAGAGATAGACAGCTTTCCTGCAGGCACTTTGTCAGGATTCATTGCCAGACAAGCAGAGCATGATGGCAGACGCAGTTCGAAACCAGCCTCCTCAAGAATCTTGTCAATGCCTTCGTCGATAATCTGCTGGCGTACGAGCCAAGAACCAGGAACGAGCCAAGCTACAACATTGTCAGCCTTCTTCTTACCTTTTACTATTGATGCGAAAGCGCGGAAATCTTCTATGCGACCATTGGTACAAGCACCGAGGAATACATAATCCACAGGCTTGCCCTCCAGCTTCTCACCCGGAGCAAACTGCATATAGTCGAGCTGGCTCTTCAGCTGTGCAGCCTCTTCTGCAGAAACAGAATCAAGAGTCGGTACAGTACCGTCGATAGCGATGCCGGCACCAGGGTTTGTGCCGTATGTGATGCGTGGAGCAATGTCCTCAGCCTTATATGTCACCTCTTTGTCAAATACTGCATTGTCGTCACTCTTCAGGGTCTTCCAATAAGCAACAGCCTTATCCCAAGCCTCACCCTTTGGAGCATACTCGCGGCCCTTGAGGTAAGCAAATGTTGTCTCGTCAGGAGCGATGATACCTGCTCTTGAACCCATCTCGATAGAAAGGTTAGAGAGAGTCAGACGTCCCTCCATACTCATATTACGGATGGTAGAACCGGCATATTCCACAACATATCCTGTAGCACCAGAAGTCGTCATCTGTGCCATGATATAGAGAGCCACATCCTTTGCTGTTACACCCTTCTGCAGCTCACCCTCGATGTTGATACGCATAGACTTTGGCTTTGACTGCAGAATAGTCTGCGATGCCAATACCTGTGCTACCTCAGATGTACCGATACCCATAGCGAGAGCACCGACAGCACCGTGTGTAGAAGTGTGTGAGTCGCCGCAGACTATTGTCATACCAGGCAGAGAAAGACCCTTCTCAGGACCAACGACGTGGATGATACCATTATCCTTCGTACCCATTGTGAAGTGCTTGATGCCAAACTCTTCGCAGTTAGCCTTCAGAGTGTCAACCTGCTTCTTGCCGATAGGGTCATCGATGTGGTCCTGCTGGTCAGAAGGAGTGTTGTGGTCAGGCATTGCTATCACGTGGTCAGGACGGAATACCTTGATACCTTTGTCACGAAGAGTGTCGAAAGCCTGTGGCGATGTAACCTCGTGGGCATAAAGCCTGTCAATATACAGTTGTGTGGGACCGTCTTCCACCACCTGAACGATGTGTGAATCCCAGATTTTGTCAAAAAGTGTGTTCATTATATTTTTGCGACTTTAAATTTGTTTATACAATCGATATATGCCTC
>Ga0326512_10001237_pt1 | contig 20219 bp, 17 predicted proteins | sample 1_2617_0518_D_FD_203652 | JGI IMG/M metagenome (GOLD analysis project Ga0326512, IMG submission 203652) | Bovine rumen microbial communities from UC Davis, California, United States - 1_2617_0518 | ecosystem: Host-associated > Mammals > Digestive system > Stomach > Rumen | place: USA... | reverse complement strand
TTGATGGATCAAGACTACGTAAGAAACAAACTCAACTCAAAAAAGCTAGTTGAAAATCATTCAAAATAAAGCGTCGTATTATAAAAATGAGATAGTGATTGAATCACTATCTCATTTTATGTAACGCTGCTGCTAGCAGACCACCAACTCTGGCGTTATTCTCAATCAAGGCCATATTGGTCTTAAGAGAATTACCACCGGTCAAGCCAACCAGTTTATCTAAGAGATAAGGAGTAACTCTCTTACCCGTGATACCATCTTTTTCCATCATAGCGATGGCTTCTTTGATTTTCTCATCCATCCATGTGGCATCTAGAGAATATTCTTCAGGAACAGGATTCAAAATCAAAGCACCCTGCTTGAGACCTAAGACATCTGCGTTATGAATGATATGAGCTAATTCCTCTGGAGAATCCACCCACTGATCTAAATCATAATTAGAAGTAGAGGTATAGAAGAGTGGAACCTTCTTAGTCTTATAACCGATAACTTCCACACCCGCAGTTTCCAAATATTCTAACGTTCTAGGAATATCTAAAATTGCTTTTGGTCCAGCACAGATGACATTAACATCCGTCTTTGCAAATTCACCAAGATCCGTAGAAACATCCATCGTCTCATTAAATCCACGATGAACGCCACCAATACCACCAGTGGAGAAGACTTTGATATGCGCCATTTTGGCTAAAATCATGGTGGCGGCAACGGTGGTCGAGCCATTCAATCCCTGGGCTGTGACATATGGTAAGTCACGTCTGGAGACCTTCATAGCTTGCATGTTTTTACCAAGGTCTTCAATCTCTTCTTTGCTCAAACCAATTTTGATCTGACCTTTGATGATACCGATGGTATATGGTTCAGCACCCGCCTTACGAATGGCTTCCTCACAAGCTAAAGCACATTCCACATTCTGTGGATAGGGCATACCATGGGTCAAAACAGTTGTCTCTAAAGCGACAGCAGGTCTATCGGATAAATCCGGAATCTGCTTTAAGTTTTCTTCTAATGTCATAATCTATTTTCCTTTTACTTTTCTGTAATGCGATAAGTGATGAAATGAGAATATACTTCGTTTGCTTTTAAAATAAAGTGATCAAGAACAAATTGCTGAGGTTCAATCGCAATACCTCTACGCATATTTCTATAAAGATGTGGATTGTTGACAAAATCAACAGGGACAAGAGTAGAATCCACATAGAGATTGACGGCATCAAAATCGGTGTAGCATTCCACCTGATATTTATCATTGGATAAGATGACTTGCGGTTCAACATCGTTGATGTTATCAAAGACAAAAGCGTGATCCAGATTTCCAATATCAGGAATCTCTTCCTGAATCTGGTCTAACTTATCGCCAAGTCTGGCACCAGCAGTGAAATCCAGATAAGAAGGAACTCTCTCTTTTCCCGTGATGAGTTTGCTCTCATCGCGGAAAGTACCATACTTAGAAGCTTTGATCTGAAGGTTATAATCGCTGATATTTTCATCACCAGCAAAATTCCAATACATGTGATTTGATAATGAAATCAATGTATCTTTATCACTAACAGCCTCATATTTAATCGTTAAGATGTTTAAATCTTTCGATATCATATAGATGACTTTGACATTTAAATTACCAGGGAAGCCACAATCTCCATCAGGAGAAGTCGCTTTAAAGATAACCGATAAGCTCTGATCATTCTCAACCACTTCATAAGTGTAGTTTTTATAAATCATGCTGTTGCGGTATCCGCCGTGAACACAAATACCAGGTTCAAATTCATCTAACTGATAGGGAACGCCATCAATTTCACCTGTAGAAGGGATACGGCCGATAAAACGAGAAACAGTTTTACCAAAAAGCTGAGGAGACTGTAAGTATGCCTGTTCCTCTTTCATCTGCAATATCAATGGTTTTCCATGAAGTGTCAGTGACCTGACACCAGCTCCTAAAGTAGAGAAAACGCCTTTAAGTCCTTTATGGTTATCCAATTCGATATATTCTGATTCAAGAGTAGTCATACTCTGCCTCCTCAGCGATTATTTGTTTGATTGACGATTATTCAGCTTTTGGTGCTTCAGCAGCTGGAGCTGGTTCATTGGCTTTTAAAGTGCCGTTCTTATAAGCTTCATATCTGAAGTCGAGGTCATCAGAGAAGAATGGAACAACATGAGCGTTGAATTCATTTCTCTTGGCTTCATCCTTCTGGCTTTCCACCCATAACTGATGAATTCTTTCAGCAGCCTTCTGCTGTTCTTCATTTGGAGCAGATAACTTATTGTTATTGAAGATATCAACAACAAGAATCTGGACTCTCTTTAATTCATTATTGGCAGAGAAGGCATATCTGGATTTGGTTTCAGCATCATCATAGCAGAAGATGAGATTGAACTTATATGGGTTGTTCTGATCTTCTGGATTTGGAATGTTGAACTGAACACCGGAGTTGGTCTGGCCAGATAATAACTGGGCACCAGCAGCGATGGTCTGATAAGAAGGTAATAATCTATGAGCTAAAAGTTCCGTGATCATATCGACTCTGGCTCTGACAGTCTGATCATTGCCGACGATAAGTCTTAAATGCTTGGAATCTGGAGTGACAGAGAAGAGATACTGGCCACCGAAAGATAAAGAGACACAGGTGACAAAGTAAATCTTGGAAACATAATCGAAATAACGATAGATTTCCATCATGGTGACATCTCTACCGATAGAAGACTTTAACTTGACTTCAACACCGTTGTTTTCTAACTTGTTTTCAAGAAGAATCTCATATTCATGAGTTTCACCAGTGATGAGAGGAGCCTTGTCCAAACCTAAAGCTGGTTTGACATCTCTATCATAGTGTCTGGTCTTTTCAACAGCCTGCTGAATATCGCTGATTTCAGTAGCGGTGCCGTCTTCTTTGACGTTGAAAACACGATAAACGAGAAGAGGCATATCCGCACCTAAGCAATAGCAATCGGTGGAACCGTCTTCCTGTTTTTCACTATAGACTAAATCTAATTTGGCAGTTCTCTTAAAAACAAAATTCTGAGCAGTCTGATCGGCTACTTCCTGAATCTTAGTGAGCATTTCCTGTTCGGTCATAATTAAAGTTCTCCTTTTTGAATAGCTTGCACACGAATATACATATTATAGTGTGTTTTGGTTTCAATTTCCACTAATTGTTAAAAGCGCTAACAATTCCTATTTCACATTATTTTCTTAATAAAATTGGTGGGAAAATCCCACCAATAAACTACTTCTTCTCAATCAGATACAAACGAGCGCCAAAATCTCCCATCAATCTGACTCGATCATCATAACCGACACCTGACCACTCTTGAGCCAAAACACAACCAATATCACCAAGAACACCACCAGAAGCAACACCTTTTTCTTGTTCCGTGGTCATATCTCTGTATCGGGAAACAGCACTGATTAAAGTCCCCTCTGGATTGAGATGGAATGGCAAGACATAGTTGATCAAGTTACCAAACCTTCTCAGAGGAATACTCTCTTTTCTCGTTTCATACTGATAGAGAGATTCTTCCTCAAGGCCAAAGCAACGAAGTCTTTCTTCCATCGGATTTGGTTTCTGAATCTTGGAATAGATAGAAACCAAGGCTTCCTTCTCACCCAAGGCTTCCATCATCTTTCTTTCCGAATCGATATAGCTTCTATCCTGATAGACCTTACCCCATTGGAAAGTCATACGATGATCCTTATAGAACTGAATCTGCTTGGCGACAATATCACAATCGCGTTTGGATAAATCCAAAAGATCTAATTCATAACCAAGAACACCAAAGGCTGCTGTATCAAACTTTGTATCAAATGGCGTATAACGAAGCATCTGATTGCTCGTCTTAGCCGCTACGTGATTAGACATGACGGATAACGGATAACCAAGTAAACCGCCTTCCTGAATCAGACATCTCTGATAGCAATCAGTATCATCACTCATCCAGGATTGAGCAAAGAAGTTTAACATACCCAAATCAAAACGATTACCACCAGAAGCACAGTTTTCAAATAAGACATCAGGGAAGTCTTTGACCAGTCTTCTTATCACCGCATATAAACCGGTGATGTAATCATAGAAGAAGGTTCCATCACGATTATCAAAGTCAGAGATGTCACGGTTATAATCCCATTTCAAATAGGAGATATTACCGCTCTTTAACGTTTGAGAAACTACATCATAGACAAAATCTTGAACTTCCTTGTTTCGCAAATCCAACACGTACTGATAACGACCGATAGATGGCTTATGGAATTTATCATGAATCACCCAATCAGGATGATCATGATAGGTCTTGGTATCGGCATTGACCATTTCTGGTTCCATCCAGATACCAAACTTCATACCAAGTTTATTGGCTTCTTGAGCAAGTCTATCTAAACCGCCAGGAAGCTTCTTTTCATTGACATCCCAGTCACCAAGACCATGACTATCATCATTACGAGTAGAAAACCAACCATCATCTAAGACAAAGAGTTCCACGCCTAAAGAAGCAGCTTTTTTCATCAGGCTGATGATCTTCCCCTTGTTGAATTTCATAAAAGTGGCTTCCCAGTTGTTATAAGCGACTGGACGAGGAGTATTCTTCCATCTTTCTGGAATGACATGTTCATTGACAAAGTCATGGAAGTTTGAAGAAAGATCGTTGATACCATCCTTAGAATAAGACATCACCGCTACTGGGGTGATGAAGTTTTCATCACGGTTTAATTTCTTGTTAAACAATGTAGAAGAAATACCGACCTGTACTCTGATATCACCAAAAGAATCCATCTCAATGCTATTTTCAAAGTTCGAAGAATACATGAGATTGAAGCCATAACAAGAACCGTGCTGATAACTTCCTTCCTTCTCTTTTAAAAGGAAGAAAGGATTATGACGATGGGAAGAAGAACCACGAAGACTCTCTAAGACAAATCGACCCGAAGTCAAAGGCTGTTTCTGAATCTGGAGTTCACCAGCCCAGTTACCATACGTAGACCACAATTCAAATTCTTTGTTGTTGACCAAAGGTAACTGCAATGAGGCTATCTTATTGATACTGATTTGACTATCGCCCTGATTGATGATTTCACTATATTGGGCAATCACATTCTCCTTTTCAAACAGAATGTAATGCAGATCAAGAAGAACATGCATCGCCTTCTCTTCTAAATGAAGAATGACTTCTTCGTTACCGCCATGGGGGAAAGGAAGAAGTTCAAAAGGCTGCACTTCTCTTTTCTCAATCGCACGGAAAGTAAAATCAAAAATAGAAGACTCTTCACTATTTAAAATGATGGAAGGAGCAAAGAAATCAGATTTACCTAATGTCGAGACAGCTAATTTCATATGATCGAGAGAAAGATTGACAAACTCCTTATCATAAGCGGTCGAACATCCCTGATTATAGGGATAAGTTCTCGTTAAAGAAGAAGCTTCTTCTAAGCTATGAATTCTTCTACCATAATACTCGACGACAAGTTTCTTCACCTCATTGACATGAAGTAAAAGAGAAGTCTTATCTGTCGATAACAAGAAATATTCTTCGTTTTGTTCCAGCATAGTTAAATTCCTCACATTTTAATTATATAAGAAAGTCCCACTGTTGAGGTGGGACTTTCTATGGATTATGAATTCGTTTTATTCTTCAAGTTGATTCGTCTGTTCCTTTTGTTCAGCGACAAGAGAACTGACAGAAGTTTCTTCAGCCGCTAGTTTAGCATCAGCAGCATGTCTGGCTTCCAAATCAGCAACAATCTGTTTTTCCATATCTTCATCGATCTTATAACCAAAGTGAAGCAAGAGTAAACAAGCGGCAAAGACAGCTAAGATAATACCGATGATGATAACACCAAAGATCGTCAACTGCTGAGACTTATTAGTCCAGGTATACGCACCTTCAATGGCCTCATCCATGGTGGCATAAGTCACACCAGTCGTCGCATCTGTATAAGACTGGAAGCCACTATAGATATTGTGAGCTTCCGCAGTAGAGATTCTATTTAAGATGACCTGTGTACCTGTGATGACAAAGGTCAAGTTACGAATACCCGTCTGCAAGGCCGAACCTAACTTAACATCCAAAGGTCTCCAAGCAAAGGCGACAGCCTCTTTACGTTCACCATACTTCCATTCCTGATAGTCGATGGCATCCTGGAACATAACCAGTAAGGCAAGATAGAAGATACCAGTAGCAGCAAAGAAGAAGAAGCAAGCGATGAAGATCAAGAAGTGAGTACCACCAAAGACAAAGCCTAAAGCAGAACCTAAATCCGTGACACCACTTGGATCAGAATAAGCAATTGGGTTTTCACCAAAAACAGGGAAGCCAAAGAAGAAGAATAAGAGATAAGCAGCTAAGATGACAATAGAGGAGATGAAGATGATTTGTTTCTTTTTGAATTTCTTAACCAGCATCGGATAGAAGACTTGGGCGAGAAGCGTACCAGCGACATAGACAACTGACATACCCGTAGCCATATAACCGCCGACACTGTAATTGTAAAGAAGATAGTAGTAGTTAAGACCGATACCAGTAAGTAAACCAGAACCGATGTAATACAAGAACATAATAATAACAATAACTAATAACTGTTTGTTCTTGATAACAATCTTGAATAAATCTAAGAAATGGGAGTTTTCAGAAATCTCTTCCTGTTTGACATCTCTTTCTCTTTCCTGGCAGAAGAAGTAGATGGCAGCCTGAGAGACCAAGAATAAAATAGAAATGACAATACCACTACCCGCATAAGCGGTCTGAGCACCAAGCATGGAAGGAAGAAGGAACATCAACAAGTTCATGACGAAGGCACCGATGGTGGTAGCGATGGTGACGTTGGTGGTTAATTTTGCTCTTTCCGTTGGATCATTGGTTAAGGATGGTAACATGGACCAATAACCAATATCGTTCATTGTGAAGAAGGTATCCCATAAGAAGTAGAAGACTAACATACAGGCGACATAGCCCCAACCGGTGACACCAAGAGGACCGACGATGAACATCAAGGTGACAGCGACCGCATTACCAATCGCACCGATTAAGATCCATGGTTTGTACTTACCCGCTTTGAAGTGGAACTTCTCAACTAAGAAACCCATGATTGGGTCGTTGATACCATCCCAGACAAGCGCGATCATCATGAAGATGGTGATGACGTGCATCTGAGCGGTGTATTCTTCAAAGTCTGGTGATAAGACACCTGCAGTCATCGCATACTGCAATAAGAATGTACCGACCAAAGCATAACAGGCATCTCTGAAGATACCAGACCATGGGTAGATGGCTTTTGTCAGCTTAGGAACGGTGTTACCTGAATAGGTTGTTCTTTCCCTTCCGGCCATAAATGATTCCTCCATATTTGGAAACTAAAACAAAGTGTTGGGTTTCCATGATTATTGTAAGTGCTTCCACCTACAAAATCAATACTTTTTTCGTCTAAATATTAATATATACAATTTTAACCATTTTTTCTTATGTTTTTGTTCTCTGCATATACAAATTCATCAATCTGAAACAATTCCTATGACATTGAAAACCCTTACTCGTCAATTCTTCTTTCCAGCCATAATTCCATTAATGGTATAATGTTGACATGCTAGTTTTTGATACAATTTGCGCTTTAGCAACCCCACCTTATAAAGCCGCCTTAGCGACCATTCGACTCTCTGGAGAAAAAACTCTGGATATTCTTTCTCATATCATTGTGAAAGACGTTTCTCAAATCAAGCCAAACATGGCTTATTTTGTCAAACTCTATCAGGATAAAAATCATCCTGATGAAATGATTGATGAAGTGGTCTTGACCTTCTATAAAGGTCCAAAGTCCTATACCGGTTTTGATACTGTGGAATTCTCAACCCATGGCAGCATGATCGTGGTTGAGGAAGTTTTAGATACCTTAGTGAAATATGGTGCCAGAAGAGCACAAAAGGGTGAATTTTCTGCTCAGGCCTACTTCAATGGCAAGATGGATTTATTAAAAGCCGAAGGTATCAATGATTTGATCAACGCCACTTCTAAAAGAGCCAAGACTTTAGCAACCAAAACCTTGAGTGGTGAAAACACCAAGTTTGCCATCTCCTTAAAGACCACCCTTTTAGATTACATGTCTCGTTTGGAGTACTTTGTAGAAAACCAGTATGATGATGAGCAGTTAGATGATTATTCTGGTGAATTAAATCAAATCGGTACTTCTTTAAAAACCAACATCCTGGAAGTTGGTGAAATCATCGAAAAGACCAAGAAAGCAAACCGACAGTATCAAGGTTTTAATGTTGCGATTGCTGGTGAACCTAACGTTGGTAAATCCACTCTTTTAAATGCTTTATTGCAAGAAGACAAGGCCATCGTCTCACCCATTCCGGGAACGACCAGAGATGTTGTTGAAGGAGAAAAAGAAATCAACGGATTACTCTTCCGTTTTAAAGATACCGCTGGTTTAAGAAAGACGGATGATTACGTTGAAAACCTCGGTATTGAACGCTCCTATAAGACCATGGAGAAAGCAGATTTGATCCTGCTTGCCTCTGATTGTGGTTTCAACGATATCGACGCCAACAAAGAAGTTCAAAACATCATCAAGAACAAACCCGTCATCAAGATCGCTACCAAAAGAGATATCAATACCTCTTCTGATTTAGCGGATATCTCCATCTGTTCAACCACCGATGATCTTCATCCGCTCATCGACTTGATCATGAGCAAACTTGATTTGACCCAAAAAGAAGAATCCAGCTTCTTAGGTAAGAGAGAAGAAGAATACTTAGAAAGAATTCATAGTCAGATGAAACAGGCTTATGATGCGATTTATGATACCTATCAAATCGATATCGTCTCTGACACACTGAGAACCGCTATCAACTCCATCAATGATTTAATGGGTAAATGTGAAGGTCAGACGATGGAAGATATTTATCAGACCCTCTTTTCTAAGTTCTGTTTAGGTAAGTAATATGAGAATTATCGATACCCATTGTCATTATAACGACGATCAGATCTATCCTATTGTCGATGAAGTCATCACCAGAGCAAAAGCAGCTGGTGTTCAAGCGATATTCAATAACGGAGACTCTTTAGCATCCTTTACTCGTATTTTAGAGTTGCAGGAAAAATATCCGGATTTTTGTCATTCTGTCTTAGGTATTCATCCTGAGCATGCTGCTCATGACCAGGCTTATTTTGAAGAGAGTTACAGACAGATTAAGAATAATATAGATAAGATTTCCGCTATCGGTGAAATCGGTCTTGATTATCATTATTCAAAAGACCCTGAATATGTTCAGGCCCAGAAATTCCGTTTCATCGAACAGATTCGTCTAGCCAAAGAACTTCATTTACCTATCGTCGTTCATTCTCGTGACGCAGACTTTGATACGTTAGATATCATCCGTCAGGAATTGCCCGAGAAAGTCGATTTACATTGCTATTCTGGCAGTGTCGAAATCGCTCGTGAATATCTAAAACTCCCGATTGATTTCCGCATCGGTGTTGGTGGGGTGTGCACTTTTAAAAACGCCCGTGTCATCAAGGAAGTCATCCAGTATTGTTCGGAAAAGATCATTCTTACGGAAACGGACGCTCCTTATCTTGCTCCAACTCCTCATCGTGGACAGATGAATGAATCTAGTTATATTCCTTTGATCATTGAAGCTATCGCCTCATTGAAGATGATGGATGTCGAAGAATTAGCTGAAAAGCTCTATCAGCAAGGATTGGATTTCTATGGATTATCCAAATAGAAAATATCTTTACGTCGTTGAAGGAAACAGCGACGAAGACCGTTTAAAGAAACTAGGAGTCAGCTATATCATCAAGACAGGTGGTAAATTCATCCGTCCTGAGATTCCTGCTTTTTTAGCTGAGGTCAGAAAAGTCAGAGATATCGTCTTGCTTTTTGATCCTGATGGACCTGGAAGACAGATCACCAGACTGATTCAGAATAAAGTAGAAGGCTGTATTGTCTTAACCGCAGATAAAAAGAAAGCCATCTATCATAACAAAGTCGGTATCGCTGAGATGAAATTAGAAGATATCAAAGAATTGATTTCTTCTTATCTGGATCACGACAATCAGATCAAAGAAGAAAACCTTCTCACCCAAGAAGATTTCATCGACTTAGGTTTTGTCGGAGCTGGAGGAAAGAAGAAAAGAATGACACTGATAGAAAAGTATCATATGCCCTTTACCTCAGGTAAAAATGTATTGGATGCTTTAAACATGTTAGGTCTCAATAAAGAAGAATTAGAAGAGGAACTATCTGAATGACAGAATTAAATAGAATTCAGACCCTATTAAAAGAATATGGTCTATACGCAAAGAAATCCTTCGGTCAGAACTTTTTGATCAATGAAGGTATCATCAAAAGAATCGTCGACAAGATGGAAGTCGATACTTTTGACACCGTCATTGAAATCGGCCCTGGTCTTGCTTCTTTGACTCTGCCGATGAGTAAGAAGGCTAAGAAACTGATTGCCGTTGATGCCGATAGAGATATGGTCATGGTCTTAAATGACATCTTCAAGGATAGTGAGAACGTCACGATTGTCCAATCTGACTTCTTACGCTTTGATCCAGATGAAGTCTCCCGTATGGAAAACCGTCTCTTGATTGGTAATCTTCCATATAACATCACTTCTGAATTGATGGAATATATGCTTCAGAAAGGCTTTAAGAGCGCTGGTATGATGGTTCAGAAGGAAGTTGCTGATAAGTTTACCTATGTCGCTGGAAAGAAGGATAACTCTCCTTTAGGCGCCTTTATCAAGATGACTGGTGAACTCACTTTGATCAGCGATGTGGATTCTTCTTCCTTTAATCCTGCACCAAAGGTTCAGTCCGCTTTTATCCGTATCGATCAGAAGAACAAGATCGATTTTGCCTTATATCCGATTGTCAAAGCCTTGTTCAAGGATCCAAACAAGACCATCGGTAACTGCTTAAAGCAATATCACACCTTTGATAAGGCGATTGCTTACTTAAAAGAAAACGATGATGAAAGACTCTCTCTTCGTGCTCGTCAGTTAGAAGCAGAAGACCTTTATTCTCTTGCTCTCTTGATTCAGGAACATAATTAAAGGGCTTTCAAAATTTCAATAATTCCCATAATCTTCGGATTTATGGGAATTTTTAATTCTATTTTTAAAATTAATGTTTGGCTTTTATTTAAATTGACTTAAAATAGACTAACCATGATAGTGGAGGACAAGACATTGAATAAAAAAACACTTTTTCCCATTTTGATATTGTCATCCTTTTTGGCCGGCTGTGGAATCAAAATAACCACCAATACCAACTCTACCTCTTCAAATACCCCAGTCACTTCTTCTACCACCTCTTCTAGTGCTGAAGAATCTAGTAGTGTTGAAGTCAAAAAGATTTTAAATATCACCAAGTTACCAGAGAAAACCGATTACTACGTTTACGATAGACTCGATTTCACCGGTTTAGAAGTCTCTGCTCAGACTTACACCAACAATCAATTGACAGAATCTCAAGTCATTACGGATTATTCTTTAACCTATGCGGATGGTTCTGCCGTTCAGGAAGGTGAAATGTTGATGCAAGCCTATGATGAACTGGTCATCAACATCAGCAAAGAAGGTTATGAAGGTAACTACATCACCTTCTATGTCAGCGATGTCACTGGTTTTTCTGAAGATTTGAAGATCACCTCTGCCGCCACTACCACAAACTATATCATCGGTGAAACTTTCTCTAGTGAAGGTTTAGCAGTTCAATACCGTTACACCTATCGTAAAGATAAAAGACAGACGTTCTCTGAGACGATTGAGGATTACACATTAAGCATGGTCGTCGATGGTAACACCATCAACCCGACAAACTACGTCTTTACCACTCAGGGTTCCTATACCATCAATATCTCCTATCAGGGAATCAAAGACTTACTTACCATCAGTTATCCCATCTCTGTTTTAAATCAAACCTCCTATAATTCCTTGATCAACTTAGACAAATACGAAGATAACACCATCTCCTTTAGCAAAGATACAAAGAAGATGACTGTCACCTTTACCAATAACAATGTCGAATTAGCCACTGGCGATAAAGGTTATTATGCTCCAGATGAAGTCGTCAACGAATACAACGTTGCTGACTACTCTGCCAGAAACGCATCTTATTGGAGATTCACGCCAACTACTGGTGAAGTTCCATTACTTGTTGTTCCAGTTAAAACTCCAGGTAGTCAATCCAAAGCGACTACTGAAAATTGGAATATGATTAACAAAGCCTTCTTCGGCAATTCTGCTGATTTAGAGTTTGAATCTCTTCACTCCTACTACTATCAGTCCTCCTATGGTCAATTAGACTTCAAAGGCGGTATGACTGGTTACTTTGATCCTTCTACTGTCGATGCCACTTACGCGAATTTGACCGGCTATAACGCCACATCCGTCAACAACCTTCCTCAATTAGCCTTAGACTGGGCGGTAGAAACTTATGGCATTGATCCTACCAAATACGATTCCAACCAGGATGGTTGTGTCGATGGTATCTGGTTAGTCTATCTTGAAAACGTCAATCAATATAATACGGATACCTGGTGGGCTTATACCTCTACCACGACCAATGTTGGAACTGTTGCAGACCCGGTTGCCAATTGCTTTGCCTGGTGCTCTATTCAGTTCTTGAATGATACTTGTTTCTCCTATGATTCCAGCTATTATGCCAACCATGAATGTGACGCCCACGTCCTCATTCATGAAACCGGCCATATGTTAGGTATTGCCGACTACTATTCTTATAACAGCAGCAGTTATTATGACGCAGTCGGTAAGAAGGATATGATGTCGAACAACATTCATGATCATAACCCTTATACCAAGTTGTTCTATGGTTGGGTCACTCCTTATATCGTCTACGGTTCTTCGACCATCACCATCGAATCCTGTCAGTCTGAAAATGCGGTTATCGTCATTCCTTATGACAACAAATCCTATTTAAAAGATGCCAATGGTAAGGTTTGCTTCAACGTCTATGACGAATACCTTGTCTTAGATTACTTCACACCAAATAATCTCAATGCTGCTGACTATGATTGCTATGGTATCAATCACTTAAAAGGCGAAGGTGGTAGACTCTACCATGTTGATGCCAGAATGGGTCGTTGGTTAGGTGGAACTTTCGATTTACCAGACGATTCTGATACTCTGATGTCCTCTACCTTGGGAAGCTTATACATGGTTATCAGCAATACCGAAGGAGGCTCTCGTTGCGAATCGGTAGCGTATGGTTTGGATGAGAGTGCTGACGCCTGGGATGAACTCCGTTGGATCTCTGCTGATGGTAATTATCTCAGTTCCAACAACACCGCTTCTGCTTCTTCTCTCTTTAAAGCTAATAAGACTTTCTCAATCAATACCTTCAGCAGTCAATTTAACAAGACGACCGTCAAGAATGATGACAACACCACTTCAACCTACTATATGGATTGTTTAAAACCATTCTCTACCTCGTTCAAAATCGATTCTATCGCTTAAAGTTGTTTTTAGAAAAATTAGACATAATAAAAGGCTGTTAATCTACAAAATTTGTAGGATAACAGCCGTTTTTAATTACTCTTGTGACTGGACTTTTTCGTTATAGGGAAGTTCGTAGTCTCTCATATGAGTCTTCTTGCTTCTGAGCAATAAGATGAGATAGACAACACCACCGATAAATAAGGCGATAGCCCAGAACTGGGAAGGAGTGATACCAGGGATGAAGTTACCGCGATGATCATCTCTTAAGAATTCAATCAAGAATCTCCAAATACCATAACTGATCATATAAGTAGGCATGGTAAGCAAGGTTTCTTTTTTAAAAGCGATATAAATAAGGATAGCAGACAAGGTCAGTAAGAAGACCGCTTCGAATAATTGGGTTGGAACAACAACTCGACCTTCTGTAGTGCGGAAGACGACACCAATCCAATAGAATGGGTTATCTTCAGTCAGGGTCATACCATAACAACAACCATCCATGGTACAAGCGATTCTACCAATACCATGAGCAAAAGGAACACAGCCGCCAGCGATCAAAGTGACTGGAGCAAGAGCGGTTGGATATTTCTTACGTAAGAATAAGAAGTATCCGGCAAAGAAGGTTCCAACACCACCGACAAGGCCACCAAAGAAAGTCATAGCCCAAGTCCATTCATAATGGCTTGGATCTTCGATGAAGTCATAAAGGTTCTGGAACAAGATGGCGAAGACAACACCGATAGCTGCAGAAATAGTAAAGAGAATTTCAAAATCTGTAGCCATCCCTTTTTTCAAATTCTTCTTACGGAAGAAGAGGTCAAAGATAACTAAGGCAATCACGACACCAACAGCGACAATGATCGGATAAATATCGAATGTGAAATCAGCAGGTAGCATGTTCGTTTTTCCTCCGTGCTATGTAATATAAGATGCCGACATATCCTAAAACGAATATTCCGATACATAAAGAGGTGAGAATATAAGGAGTATTCATTTCTAGTGAATAGAATAATGCATATAAATCCGTATTCAAGAAATTGAATATAAAATGTCCGATGATTGGAATAATTGGTGTCTGGAAGTATAAAGCGATAAAACCTAAGACCAAGCCAAGAACAACGGTGTACCCGATCTGAGTCAAGACGGATAATGGGTTGTTGCCATAGAAATTGACTACATGCATCAAACCAAAGGCCAAAGAGGAGAAGAGAATTAATAAAATGTCTTTATATTTTCCATCCTTGACGACATCCTGAAGAAAATAGAGGAAGAAGAAGCGAAAGAGCAGTTCTTCAATTGTCACACAACATAGCGTCATGCCTGCGTTGTTGATAAAAGCAGCAACATCTAAACTCTCCCTTATTGGAGCAGTAAACACCCAACTGTAGATCAGATTAGACATTCCGCCAATAACCAAAGGTATGAGTAACAAGTAAGAAAGATGCTGACTATTTTTCTGCATCTCTAATTTTGCTTTCCTAGATTCATACACCAAAAGAGCAATCACCAAAAGATAAAGAACATACATCAACAAATTTACAACCCAGGTTACTGGAATCCAATCTTTTATAGGTAAAAGCTTCACTCCTAAATAGAGTGCAAACAGATACAAGAATGAATACAACTTGTTAGAAGTTTCTTTTGACATAACACAAGTTTAATATTTTCTTTTTTCTGTAACAAGAGAAAAGCCTCGGTATGAAAGCCGAGGCATATGTTCTAGTTAGAGAAAGGATTAATCCTTATACATATTGGAGGTAACAGAGATAGAGGTATCGTGGTTGATGGAATCAATGATAGCAGCAATATGTGGAGCAAGAGAGATGACCTGAACTCTGATGTCCTTGTTGTCGACAAAACGACGATCAAGAGGAATAGAGTCAGTGACAATAAGCTTATCCAAGACGTGAGAAGTGGTAAGTCTTTCATAAGCTGGATCAGATAAGACTGGATGAACAGCGCACATCATAACTCTCTTAGCACCATTGGCCTTTAAGGCGTTGGCAGCAGCAACGACAGTACCAGCAGTATCGATCATATCGTCGATAAGGACACAATCCTTACCATCGACACCACCGATGATGTTCATGACTTCTGGCTGATACTTGTTGTTTCTTCTCTTATCGATGATGGCAAGAGGAGCATTGAGCTTTTCAGCAACCTTTCTGGCTCTGTTGACACCGCCGTGATCAGGAGAAACGATAACGACGTTTTCCTTATCGATTTCAGGATCATTATATAAGACATGACCGATGAGCGGGATAGCAGATAAATCATCTTCCAAACAGGAGAAGAAACCCTGTTCCTGAGATGCATGTAAATCAAAAGTGACGACTCTGTCGGCACCAGCGGTAACCAATAAATCAGCAACTAACTTCGCAGTGATTGGTTCACGTGGCTTAGACTTTCTATCCTGTCTGGCATAACCAAAGTAAGGAATGATAACGTTGATTTCACCAGCAGAAGCTCTTCTTAAGGAATCAATGAAGACCAAGACCTCCATCAAATTGTCATTAACTGGCGGACAAGTAGACTGAATAATGAAGCACTGTTTACCACGAACGGTATTGTTCGGACTGGCTAAGACTTCTTTAGACGGAAAACGGTTCAGATAGACATCACCCAATTTCGTATTTAAAATTTCAGCGACAGATTTGGCGAGATCAGGGTTGGCAGACAAGGAAAAGACAACGGCATTATCTTCGATCTTCATATGTTTCCTCCTAATAACATGTACTATTCTACTACTTTATTAAGAATAATACTTCCCTTTTTTCATCTAAGCGCTTTAATAGAAAATTTCACTCTATTTTACCTGATTTTCACATGAATGAAGCAAGACTATTTTTTATAAAATAGGAGTGCATTAAATGCACTCCTATACACTTGCGATAAAAAGTTTAGATGCAGGTATAGCCGCCATCGACAGCGATGATCTGGCCAGTGACATAGCTGGATTCTTCGGCACCGAGGAAAACAGCAGCAGAATTCAATTCGCCTGGTTTACCATATCTCTGCATTGGAACAGACTGGTGAGCGAAGGCCTGGAAGAATTCAGAGTCAAGAGTCTGCTGAGTTAATTCAGTGTAGAAGTAACCTGGGCAGATAGCATTGACAGTGATTGGCATGCCGGTATGAGCTAATTCAGCGGCTAAGCCACGGGTGAAGTTAACAACAGCACCCTTGGAGGTGTGATAAGCGATGGTTGGGATAGCAGTGTTACCAACTAAGCCATAGATAGAAGCGATGTTGATGATACGACCGAACTTCTGAGCACCAGTGCCGATAGCATCCTTCATGAGGTTACCGAAGGCCTTGGAAAGCTTGAAGATAGAAGTTAAGTCTAACTTGAGAGTGAATTCCCAATCTTCTGGATTGTAGTCAAGAGCTGGAGTACCAGTACCCTTTTCACCACCAGCGCAGTTGACTAAGACTTCAGCCTTGCCAAACTTAGCTTTGACAGCTTCAACAGCAGCGGCGATAGAAGCATCGTCAGTGACATCGCACTTGACTGGTAAAACTTCAACACCATTCTTAGCAGATAATTCAGCAGCTAAGGCTTCAAGTCTTTCGACTCTTCTGGCTAATAAGACGAGGTTAGCACCCTGTTCGGCGAAACCTTCAGCCATCTGTTTGCCTAAGCCGGAAGAAGCACCGGTAACAACAACAACTTTACCTTTATAATTGAACATTAATTTTGACCCCCTTTTGGTCTATCGCATAAGATTATATAGTTAAATTAAAGGGCTTTCAACAAGCAAAAAAATTCTTTTTTGGCTTTTGCACGTTTTTTGCGCACTTTTGTAAATACTCATGTATACATTTGTAAAAAATGCGCAGCGATGATACTTTTTACCTAATTTTGTAACTTTTAATATATGCGATTTTTTTTGAAGTTTTTTTCTCATTCAAATTATTTTTCAAAAAAAATCCGAGGAATTTTCCTCGGATTGAATTTATAAAGCGAATTCAGTCAGATAACACTCATAATCCTGCTTCTCAAAGATGGATTTTGCGCGTTCGAGAAGTTTTTTATCTTTGTGAAGAGCAAAGCAGGCAGAACCCGTACCAGACATACCCGATAAGACAAGACCCATGGTATTCATCTTATCTAAAAGGTCCTGAATCAAAGGTAAGGCTTTGATGGCAGGAATCGATAAGACGTTGATCAAGTTTTCCTTGATACCTTTCTCATCATCAATTTCCAGAGCCTTGATCAGGGCTTTGATATCTGGATGTTTGATTTCCCCTTCGATCAGATCATAAGCGTCATAGACAGACTTGGTCGATAAACCGATGTTCGGTTTGACGATCAAGCAGTGGTATGGGCATTTGACCTTGATCTGAGATAACTTTTCACCACGGCCTTCCACTCTGGCTGGTTTATCATATAGACAAAATGGAACATCGCTGCCGATGGTCAAAGCGAGTTCATGTTCAATTCTATCTTTATCTTCTGGAGAGTCATGCATGTAGTTATCCAAGGCTTTGATGACAGCTGCTGCATCTGCGCTTCCTCCACCAAGACCAGCCTGGACTGGGATTCTTTTATGAATCATCATACGAAAATCACCGTTGACACGGAAATTTTCACGCATAGCGTTTAAAGCCTTATAGGCAAGATTCGATTCATCGCAGACGATGGTTGGATCATCACAATAGAGATAGGTATCTAAGTGAGCGTTGGCTGGGAAAGGTGTAATCTCTACAGAATCATGTAATTTTAATGGGATGGTAATCATATCAATTTCATGATAACCGTCTTCTCTTTTTCCTAAGACATCAATGGCAAGGTTAATTTTAGCTAGGGCTTTTACAACGATAGTGTTCATAAAATAATGGTTATACTTTCTATTATCTGAATAACGTCACCGATATTATACTTCATTTGCTGCCAGTTAAAAGTAGGAAAAGTATTTTCTTCTTTTTCTAAAAGAAGGTAAACTAATAGCATGGAGAAAAGACTCACTCGTGATGAACTGTTAAACTCCTTTCTCAGAAAGGCGGAAAACCCGTTCACTACCATGGAACAGAAAAACGACATCAGACGTATTCTGATGGAGAGTAATACCATGCGTGGTATGAACCACCTTTTTTTGGTGAAGTGTTATTTTGATGAAGAGCAACCATTGTTCCACATCTCTAAAAAGGAAGCTATCCGTCAGGCTAAGCTTGCTTACAGAGAGAATAACCGTGGCGCCTTCTATTATCTTTATCTCCTATTAAAAGATTCTGATCCCGTCAAAGCGAGAAACTATCTCAACCTTGCTTGTGCTTGTGGTAATCCCAAAGCCTACTTAGAAAAAGGAAGACTACAACATCGTGGTATCCTTTTTGAGAAGAATGAAAAAGAGGCCTTCAAGAATTATCATATCGCCGCTTTATGCTCTTTAGCAGATGGCTATTATGGTATGCTTCTTTTGGCTAGTGAACTTGGTGATATCACCCTCGCCAGACAGGTCTATGAAGAAGCAAATAAAAACGGTATTTCCCTACCAGGAGTTGTAGAATGAAAAAAGTCATTTTGGTTGGTGCTTCACCCCTTATGGATACCTCCTTTCTACAAGAGAAAAAAGAGGATACTTTTTATGTCGCTTGTGATGGCGGATATCAAGTCTATCTAAAAGAGAAGAGAGAACCAGATCTCTTTGTCGGTGACTTTGACACCCTTCCTGAGAAGGTGATTTCTCATCCAAAAGAGATGATCAGACTCTCGACCATCAAGGATGATACCGACACCATGTTTGCTATCAAGACCTGTTTAAAAAGAGGGTATGACACCTTCTATCTATATGGGTGTCTGGGTGGTAAAATCGAGCACTCTTTAGCTAACATTCAAACCCTAAAATTCCTCTGCGAAAATAAGGCCAGAGGATACCTCATTGACAAGGAAAATAATCAGGTTCTTTTCCTTCTTCATAATGAGTCAATCACCTTTAAAAAATCAGCGGGCATGATATCTGTTTTTGCACTGGATAACACCGTCTCTGGCGTAGATGAAATCAACCTCAAATATGAGTTATCCGATGCCAGTTTGACCAACGCTTTTCCGCTTGGTGTCTCTAATGAATTTCTCAAGGATAAGGTCTCTACCATCAGAGTTAAAGAGGGTCACCTTCTTGTTGTCGCACCATTAGACAGTATTGATTTATAAATCGAGATTCGACCAGCCAGGTGCTGGTCGATTTTTATTTGTATGACGGGCATGTTATAAATCTAGGGTGAAAGTCCCAAGAGGCATAGTTGCCAGTGAACTCGATAGCGACTTGCAAAGCGTAAACCAGTGATGGAGCGTGAAAAGAAGCAATAGCGAAATAGTGGCCCAACGAACAGAAACTTGATACTGAGGCCCATTAGGCGGATAAGTTGGCAAGACACAACAAAGTCCAAAAGGCAATCGTAACCCTAATCGGTAAATCAAGTGGGTAAACTAGGAAAGATTTATGGCTTATCCCGTGAGACCTTGTGAACAAGTGAAGCCTAGACGTTTTAAAGCAACTATAGAAAACTTGGTTAAAAAGTTTGTCACAAGGAGTCAGCAGAGGTCATAGTAGGTAGAAATGCCGAAGGACTGAATGAAACTGCATATAAAGAAGCAAACAAATCTCTTTGATATGTGTGATGGGCCCAAGTAATAGAAATGTATATGATATGAAAAGGCAGTAAAGTGTAATGTGAATTCAAAGATACTTTGTTAGCAATAAAGAAAGAATATGCAAGTTTCAAACCGCCCATTGCCGAACGGCACGATGTGGTGGTGTGAGAGGG
>Ga0326512_10001236_pt1 | contig 20247 bp, 18 predicted proteins | sample 1_2617_0518_D_FD_203652 | JGI IMG/M metagenome (GOLD analysis project Ga0326512, IMG submission 203652) | Bovine rumen microbial communities from UC Davis, California, United States - 1_2617_0518 | ecosystem: Host-associated > Mammals > Digestive system > Stomach > Rumen | place: USA... | reverse complement strand
ACGTGTCCACAAACCGGGGTTTTGATATAAAAACCGTGTCCAGAAACCGGGGATGTACCACTAAATGTGGTGTCCGAAATCTGGGAAACTTGGAAAGGGAAGTGTCCACTTTATGGGGTACAGTTTAGGCATATAATTGTGGAATAAAATCATCATATCAAGCACCTAAAATAACAATTAATACTAGAGGAGAACTAACTAATGGCAAATTGATTTAACCACACTACATGAGAATATTCTGGAAATTTCATGGAATGCTTCACCGTATGCTGTAAATGTAAAAAAATTGTCATTTAATGATTTATATTTTGCCACTGTTTGAAAGCATTATTTGTTAAAATCTTCTTTTGATTCGTTCATAAACTACTGATTGCGCATATTCAAGTAAATAGACAAAGTTTTTAAATGAAGATTTATCTCGTACATTAAATGATCCGGTAGAAAATTTTAAAAATGAGCTGATAGGTGCAGGAATAACTGTAGGAATAACTGTAGTCGGTCACTACGGTGGAGAAGCATTTGACGGAATAGCGTCAAGTGTATTAAAGAGAATTAAGAATGCCTGCATGTCTTCATCAGTAAGGACGGCATGTCAGGTCGGTATTGAAGAGTCAACAGACATCATAAATGCCCAGATGCAAAAGCTGGCACCCAAAATATATTCTGATATTAAAAAGTTAATTATTAAAGCATGACTAATTGCGTATCCACAAATATCTTGCCAAAATTATTTCAGTATGCTATCATATCTGTCATAAATGGCTAAATTTAAAAGGCGAAGAAGGAGACTTCGTGTCATGGAACCCTGAAAGAGAGTTGTGTCACCGGCTGAAAGCACATAGGGGAATTGATATTGGGGAACACTCTGGAGCTGAAATGCTGAAAGAAGAGTAAGCATTTACGTCTCACGCGTTAAGTGATAATGAGTTGCAATAAGTTTTAAAGACTAGTTGCTAAAGCGGGTGGTACCGCGGATTAAGTTATTAATTCGCCCCGGGATGATTATATGTCGTCCCGGGGTTTTTATATTTCCGGGATTGAAGGAACCAGGCCTTGAGCCGATTTGAGCTGTTTAGAAAGGAGCAAATATGCAGAAACAGTACAGAGATGTGACACTCGACCAGTTGAGTGAGTCAGACATCGGAAAGAATCTTAGAGTTTGTGGTTGGGTTGAGAATATCCGTGACCACGGTGGAGTATCATTTATCGATTTAAGAGATATGTATGGTGTTCTTCAGGTAGTTTTAAGAGATGCTTCACTTATGGAAGGCATCAAGAAGGAAGAGTGTATCAGCATCGAAGGTCTCATGGAGAAGAGAGATGAGGAGACATACAATCCTAAGATTAAGTCTGGAACTATCGAACTTGAGGCTCACAGCATTGACATGCTTGGTAAGGTTTACCAGACACTTCCATTTGAGATTATGACATCAAAGGAAGTTAGAGAAGATGTTAGATTAAAGTATAGATACCTTGACCTTAGAAATCAGAAGGTTAAGGACAATATTGTATTTAGATCAAAGGTTATCTCTTTCTTGAGACAGAAGATGTGCGATATGGGCTTCCTTGAGATTCAGACACCAATTCTTTGTGCTTCTTCACCAGAGGGTGCTAGAGACTATATCGTTCCATCAAGAAAGTATAAGGGTAAGTTCTATGCCCTTCCACAGGCACCACAGCAGTACAAGCAGCTTCTTATGGTCTCTGGATTTGACAAGTACTTCCAGATTGCTCCATGTTTCAGAGATGAGGATGCAAGAGCAGACAGATCTCCAGGTGAGTTCTATCAGCTTGACTTCGAGATGAGCTTTGCTACACAGGAAGATGTGTTCAGAATCGGTGAGGAAGTTCTCACAGAGACATTCAAGAAGTTTGCACCTGAAGGTTTTGAGGTTACTCAGGCTCCATACCCAATCATCAGCTATAAGCAGGCTATGCTTGAGTTTGGCTCAGATAAGCCAGATCTCAGAAACCCACTTAGAATTATTGATCTCTCAGAATTCTTTAATAAGTGTACATTTAAGCCATTCCAGAACAAGACAGTTAGAGCTATCAATGTTCATGCTAAGCTTTCAAAGGGTCAGCATGAGAAGTTATTGAAGTTTGCTACAAGCATTGGCATGGGAGGACTTGGTTATCTTGAGGTTCTTGAGGATCTTTCATACAAGGGACCTATCGACAAGTTCATTCCTGATGAGCTTAAGAGCGAAATTAAGGACCTTGCAGGACTTGAGGCAGGAGATACAATCTTCTTTATCGCTGATTCAGAGGAAAAGGCTGCTATCTACGCAGGCCAGCTTCGTAATGAGCTCGGTGCAAGACTTGACTTAATCGAGAAGAATGCTTATAGATTCTGCTATGTTAATGATTTTCCAATGTTTGAGAAGGACCCAGAGACAAAGAAGATTGGATTTACACATAACCCATTCTCTATGCCACAGGGCGGTTTAGAGGCTCTTACAACAAAGAATCCTCTTGACATCTTGGCTTACCAGTACGATATCGTATGTAATGGTATCGAGCTTAGCTCAGGTGCTGTTCGTAACCATGATCTTGATATTATGGTTAAAGCATTTGAAATTGCTGGTTACGATGAGGAAGTTCTCAAGGAGAAGTTCGGAGCACTCTACAATGCATTCCAGTTTGGAGCACCACCACACGCTGGTATGGCTCCTGGCGTAGATCGTATGATTATGCTTCTCAGAAATGAAGAGAACATTCGTGAAGTTATTGCCTTCCCTATGAGTGGAACTGCACAGGATCTTATGTGTGGAGCTCCAAATGAGGTTACAGAGCAGCAGCTTCGTGAAGTACATATTAAGGTTAGAGCTTAATTAGGAGGTCCCTATGGCAAATGTTATAGATGACGAGACAATTGATTATGTTGGAATACTTGCTGAACTTGAACTCTCTGATGAGGAAAAAGAGCAGGCTAAGGGCGACATGTCAAGAATGTTAGATTACATAGATAAGCTTAATGAGCTTGATACTACTGGTATTGAGCCTATGTCACACGCTTTTGCAGTTAGCAATGTAATGAGAGAGGATCTTGTAACTAACGGTGATGGAAGTGAGGCAACTCTTGCTAACGCACCAGAAAAGACAGACGATACATTCATTGTGCCAAAGACAACTATTTCTTAAAAGTAAAGCTGCCAATTCTTGGCGTCTTGTTTATGGTAAGAATTGGCGGTCTATGTGTTTTGAGATAAAGTCCAAAAAGCGGAAAGGATATACATATGGGTATTTTAGACCTGACAGCAGTTCAGCTTGGCAAAGCTATCAAGGAAAAAAAGTACACAGCTCTTGAGGCTATGGAAGCAGTACTTGAACAGATTGATAAGACTGAAGAAGATTTAAACTGCTATGTAACAATAGATAAAGAGGCGGCACTTGAGGCTGCTAAAAAAGCACAGGAGAAGATTGATGCAGGCGAGCTCACAGGCCCTTTGGCTGGAGTGCCAGTAGCAATCAAGGACAATATGTGCACAAAGGGCATGAAGACAACATGCTCATCAAAAATTCTTGGAAATTTCATTCCTCAGTTTTCTAGTGAAGCTGTAATAAAGCTTGAAGAGGCTGGAGCTGTAATTATTGGTAAAACAAACATGGATGAATTTGCCATGGGTTCTACAACAGAGACATCAGCATTTGGAGCTACAAAGAATCCAAGGAATCCAGAATATGTTCCAGGTGGTTCATCAGGTGGTTCTGCTGCTGCAGTAGCTGCTGATGAGTGCTTCTTCGCACTTGGATCAGATACAGGTGGATCTATCAGACAGCCTGCATCTTACTGTGGCGTAGTTGGTATGAAGCCTACATATGGCACTGTTTCTAGATATGGCCTTATTGCTTACGGCTCATCACTCGATCAGATTGGACCTCTTGCAAAGGACGTAACAGATTGTGCTACAGTTCTTGAAGTGATTGCATCACATGACTGCAAGGATTCAACATCAGTGAAGAGAGAGGACACAGACTTTACATCAGCGCTAGTTAAAGATGTTGCTGGTATGAAGGTGGGTATTCCTAGAGATTACTTTACAGATGGCCTTGACACAGAGGTTAAGCAGGCAATTCTTGACGCAGCTAAAAAGCTTGAGGAAGCTGGAGCAATCGTTGAGGAGTTTGATTTAAGCCTTGTTGACTATGCTATTCCTACTTACTATACAATTGCGGCAGCTGAGGCTAGCTCAAATCTTGAGAGATTTGATGGTGTTAAGTATGGTTACAGAGCAAAAGAATATGATGGACTTCATAATATGTATAAGAAGAGCCGTTCAGAAGGCTTTGGACCTGAAGTAAAGAGAAGAATTATGCTTGGATCCTTTGTACTTAGTTCAGGATACTATGATGCATACTACTTAAAGGCTCTTAAAGTAAAGGCTATGATTAAGAAAGCATTTGACGAAGCTTTTTCAAAGTATGATCTTATTTTGGGACCAGTTGCTCCAACAACAGCTCCTAAGCTTGATTCTTCACTCTCTGATCCTATAAAGATGTACCTTTCTGATATTTATACAATCAGCGTAAACCTTGCGGGACTTCCAGGTATCAGCCTTCCATGTGCTAAGGCTAGCAATGGCTTGCCTATCGGTGTTCAGATGATTGGAAATGTCTTTGAGGAGAAGAAGTTGATCCGTGCAGCTTATACTCTTGAGCAGATTCTTGGAGACCTTGAATTGGGAGGTGTTAGAGCATGAGTAAGAATTATGAGACAGTCATAGGTCTTGAAGTTCACGTAGAGCTTGCAACTAAGACTAAGATTTTCTGTGGATGTACTACTGCATTTGGTGGTGCTCCTAATACACATACATGTCCAGTTTGTACTGGTATGCCAGGCTCACTTCCTGTTCTTAACAAGAAGGTTGTTGAGTATGCAGCAGCTGTAGGTCTTGCTACTAATTGTAAAATTACACAGAAGTGTAAGTTTGATAGAAAGAACTATTTCTATCCTGATAACCCACAGAACTATCAGATTTCACAGCTATACCTTCCTATCTGCCGTGATGGTCACGTTGATATCACACTCGCTGATGGAAGCACAAAGCAGGTTAGAATCCATGAGATTCATATGGAGGAGGATGCTGGTAAGCTTGTACATGATGAGTACGATGATGTCAGCTATGTAGATTACAACCGTTCAGGTGTACCTCTTATTGAGATTGTTTCAGAGCCTGATATGAGAAGTGCTGAGGAAGTAATAGCTTATCTTGAGAAGTTAAGACAGACAATACAGTATCTTGGAGCTTCTGATTGTAAGCTTCAGGAGGGTTCTATGAGAGCCGATGTAAACCTTTCAATTAGAGAGGTTGGGGCTAGTGAGTTTGGTACTAGAACTGAGATGAAGAATCTTAACTCATTTACTGCTATTACTCATGCAATCGAGGGTGAGACTGAGAGACAGATTGATCTCTTAGAAGCAGGAAAGGAAGTTGAGCAGCAGACTAGAAGATGGGACGACAACAATGGCGAGTCATATCCTATGAGATCTAAGGAAGATGCCCATGATTACAGATACTTCCCAGATCCAGATCTTGTTCCTTTAAATATCTCTGATGAGTGGCTTGATGAAATCAGAAGCAATCAGCCAGAATTCAAAGAAGAGAAGGCTATTAGATACAGGGAAGAGTTTGGTATTCCTGATTATGATATAGGTCTTATCACAGACTCTAAGAAGCTTGCAGATATCTTTGAGGAGGCTACTGCTGAGTGTGGAGAGCCTAAGAAGGTTTCTAACTGGATACTTGGTGAGACTATGAGAATTCTCAAGGAGAAGAGTCTTGATCCTGAGGATATTACATTTAGTCCAGCTAACTTGGCTAAGCTTATCAAACTTGTAGATGGAGGCACAATTAATGGCTCTGTCGCTAAGGAAGTTTTTGCCAATATATTTGACGAGGATGTGGACCCTGAGGCTTATGTTGAGGAACATGGCTTGAAGCAGGTCAATGATGAGGGCGCTCTCAAGGCTTGCGTTGAGAAGGTTATTGCTGATAACCCACAGTCAGTATTAGATTACAAGGGCGGTAAGGTTCAGGCTATAGGCTATCTTGTAGGTCAGACTATGAAGGCTATGAAGGGCAAGGCTAATCCGGGTATGGTTAACCAGCTCTTAAAGGAAATGCTTGATAAGTAATAAAGGAAATGCTTGATAAGTAATATTAAGAAAGCTTTCCCTAAATATGTTGAAAAATGGCTGTGAAGAGAAATCTTCACAGCCTTATTTATTAGTGTTTGGTTAATTAGAAAAATAAAATAAGCAAAGATGGCAATTTAAATGCTTTCGTGCTGCTTTTCATACTCATCGAAAATGTAGTCAAAGATGTGAGGCATGCCGACCAATTCGCAACCATAGTTGTAAATGCCCTCATCTTTTGATTTGATACAACGAACGATCTTCGCAACAAAGAAAAGATTACTTGACTCATTCTCACCAAGCTGGAGCGAAGCGTTGAAATAGTAGCCAACAGGGAATATGGCCTTTGATGTAAAGCCAATACCACCCTTGGATACATCTGTTACTGTGATAGGCGAATCGATGTGCTCAACCTTTAAGTTGTCCTGCTTGAAAAGATTGGAGATTGTGAGTTCGAGATGAGCACTCACTCTTTTGTACTTTCTTTTTTCTTCCATTGGAAATCCTCCCTTTAGCCAAACTGAATTTGTATAAAAAACTAATATTAATATACTCTAGATTAGGAATAAGTTCAAGAAAACTATTAAGCATTTACACAAAAAAGTTGTATGTGCTATAATATTAGAACCTTATGCGGTGATTTTTACCGCACTAAATAATAAAATACAGACAAAGGAAAGGAGTCGTTATGAACGACAGATATCAGTCACCTTTAGCAGAGAGATATGCGAGCAAGGAGATGCAGTATATTTTCTCACCTGATAAGAAATTTAAGACATGGAGACAGCTTTGGATTGCTCTTGCAAAGTCAGAGCAGGAACTTGGACTTAACATCACAGATGAGCAGATTGCAGAGCTTGAGGCTCATGCAGATGAGATCAATTACGATGTTGCAAAGGCTAGAGAAAAGGTTGTAAGACATGATGTAATGTCACATGTTTACGCATATGGCCAGCTCTGCCCAAAGGCAAAAGGAATCATCCATCTCGGAGCAACATCTTGCTACGTTGGCGATAATACAGATGTTATCATAATGACAGAGGCTCTTAAGTTAGTAAGAGTTAAACTTATCAATGTTATAGATGAATTAAGTAAGTTTGCTGACAAGTACAAGGCACTTCCTACACTTGCATTTACACATTTCCAGCCAGCTCAGCCTACAACAGTAGGTAAGAGAGCTACTCTCTGGATGAATGAGTTTATGATGGATCTCGATGATATCAACTATATGATCGACAGCATGAAGCTTCTTGGATGTAAGGGTACTACAGGTACTCAGGCTTCATTTCTTGAGCTCTTCAACGGAGATCACGAGAAGTGCAGACAGATCGATAAGAAGATTGCTGAGAAGATGGGATTCAAGGATTGCTACCCAGTTTCTGGACAGACATATTCTAGAAAGCTTGATACTAGAGTACTCAATGTTCTTGCTGGAATCGCAGCTTCTGCTCACAAGTTTACTAACGATATTCGTATGCTTCAGCACATGAAGGAAGTAGAGGAGCCATTTGAGAAGACTCAGATTGGTTCATCTGCTATGGCATATAAGAGAAATCCTATGAGAAGTGAGAGAATTGCCTCACTTGCAGATTTCGTAATCAGCGATGCTTTAAACCCAGCACTCGTGTCATCAACACAGTGGTTTGAGAGAACACTTGATGATTCAGCAAACAAGAGACTTTCAGTTCCAGAAGGCTTCCTCGCTATCGATGGTCTTCTTGACTTATGCCTCAACGTAGTAGACGGTCTTGTTGTATATGATAAGGTTATCACAAAGCACCTTATGGCAGAGCTTCCATTCATGGCTACAGAGAATATCATGATGGATGCTGTAAAGAACGGTGGAGATAGACAGGAGCTTCATGAGAGAATCAGAGAGCTTTCAATGCAGGCTGGTAAGAGAGTTAAAGAGGAAGGTCTTGAGAACAACCTTCTTGAGCTTATCGCCGCTGACCCTATGTTTGGTGTTACTCTTGACGAGCTCAAGGCTAAGCTTGATCCTATGAAGTATGTAGGCCGCAGCAAGGAGCAGGTTGAGGAGTACCTTGAAGAGGTTGTTAAGCCTGTTATCGAGCAGCATAAGGATGAACTTGGCTTAAAGGCTGAAATCAACGTTTAATTAAGGCTTAAAGATGCCTGATTAAGCTGAAATCAAACATTCTATAAATGCTATGATTAAGGCCTGATTTGGGCTAGTTTCGGTCTTGTTTTCATGACGGAAATATTAATTGCTAAGATAGATTGAGAGGGACTTTTTGCTCCCTCTCAATTTTTTTGAAAAAAATTTTAAAAAGTGCTTGACATATGTGGGGCATAACCCATATAATAGCACTTGTGTTTCGGAACTCGTTTCCGAGAACTGTATGGGATCTTAGCTCAGCTGGGAGAGCATCTGCCTTACAAGCAGAGGGTCACAGGTTCGAGCCCTGTAGGTCCCATATACACCTAATATGGCGAGATAGCTCAGTTGGCTAGAGCATACGGTTCATACCCGTAGTGTCGAGGGTTCAAATCCCCCTCTCGCTACTTAATAAAGAAAGCGCGGAAAGTCATGATTACATGCTTTCCGCGCTTTGTGCATAAGTAAAGAAAAATGGAGGTTCTTGCATGAGAGTAGGTAGTGGATATGACGTGCATAGACTTGTTGAAGATAGAGACTTGATTCTTGGCGGTGTAAAAATTCCTTATGAGTTGGGACTTTTAGGCCACTCGGATGCGGACGTTCTCTTGCATGCTATTATGGATGCACTTTTGGGTGCGGCAGCACTTGACGATATAGGTAAGCATTTTCCGGATTCTGATGAGAAGTATAAGGGCGCTTCAAGCATTATGCTCCTGAAGGAAGTGGGAAGAATTCTTGATGAGAACAATTATATAATTGAAAATATTGATTCGACAATCATAGCTCAGAGGCCTAAGATGAGACCTTATATAGCTGATATGAGAAAGAATATTGCTGATGCTCTGGGACTTGATATATCTAGAGTTAGTGTCAAGGCTACAACTGAGGAGGGCTTAGGCTTTACAGGAAGCGGAGAGGGAATCTCAGCCCAGGCAATATGTATGATCAATTCTGTCAGCAACTTTATGTATGATAACAGCGTCAATGCACTTGAGGGCAAATGTGCCAACTGCAGCGGCTGTTCTGCTTGTAACAAGAATAATTAATCATTTTGAAAGGATAAGTTATGAAGTTATTTAATACACTATCTAGAAAAAAAGAGGAATTTCAGCCACTTGAAGGCAATAAGGTAAGGATGTATGTCTGCGGACCTACAGTATATAACCTTATACATATAGGAAATGCCAGACCTATGATCTGCTTTGATACTGTGAGAAGATATCTTGAGTACAAGGGTTACGATGTAACTTACGTTTCAAACTTCACAGATGTAGACGATAAGATTATCAATAAGGCAATTGAGGAAGGCACAAGTGCAGATGTAATCTCAAAAAGATACATTGAGGAGTGCAAGAAGGATATGGAGGGCATGAATATTGAGCCTGCTTCATATAACCCACTTGCAACTGAAGAAATCGGTGGCATGATAGATATGATTAAGACCCTTATTGAGAAGGGCTATGCATATGAAGTCAATGGCACAGTTTACTACAGAACAAGAAAGTTTGAGGGCTACGGCAAGCTCTCAAAGAAGAATATAGATGACCTTGAGGCTGGACATAGAGATGAAGGCCACGCAATCAAGGTTTCAGGCCAGGATGAGAAGGAAGATCCACTTGATTTCGTTCTTTGGAAGCCAAAGAAGGAAGGCGAGCCTTCGTGGGAGTCTCCATGGAGCGACGGCAGACCAGGCTGGCATATAGAGTGCTCAGTTATGGCTAAGAGATACCTCGCTGATGAGATTGATATTCACGCAGGTGGTGAGGACCTTATCTTCCCACATCACGAAAATGAGATTGCTCAGTCTGAGGCGGCCAATGGGGTGCCTTTCGCTAAGTATTGGATGCATAACGCATTTCTCAATATCGACAACAAGAAGATGAGCAAGTCGGCAGGTAATTTCTTCACTGTAAGAGATATCAGTGAGAATTACGATTTGCAGGTGCTTAGATTCTTTATGCTCAGCGCTCACTACAGAAATCCAATCAATTTCTCTAGAGAGTTGATGGAATCTGCAAAGAATGGTCTTGAGAGAATTGTCACTGCAGCAGATAACTTAAAGTCCTGTGCTCAGGCTGCAAGCCTTGAGAAGATGACAGATGAGGAAGCTAGACTTGTCGATGAGGCTCGCAAGTTCCAGGAGAACTTTGATGCTGCCATGGATGATGATTTCAACACAGCTGATGCTATAGCGGCAGTATTTGACCTGGTTAGATTTGCTAATTCAAACTGCTCAAAGGATTCTTCAAAGGAATTTATAGATGCTATCTATACAGAGTTTAGAACACTTACTGATGTTTTGGGCCTTGTTGTGGATCGTAAGGAAGAAATCCTTGATGAGGATATTGAGAACCTTATCGCTGCAAGACAGCAGGCTAGAAAAGATAAGGACTTTAAGAGAGCTGATGAGATTAGGGACCAGCTCCTTGCTCAGGGAATTGTCCTTGAAGACACTAGAGAAGGTGTGAGATGGAAGAGAGCTTAAAAGTGGCTGATAATGTGGCTCAGGATCTTAATAAGAGAGAAAATGAGACAGGAAGCGAGACTGGCATTGTGGCAGAAAGCGAGACTGGTATTGTGGCAGGAAATGAGACTGGTTTAGATTTTGTGGACTGCATGATAAGGCGCATGGGAATCAAGGAGGTAGATCCTAAGGATCTAAATCCTATAGTGCTTGCCTATGTTGGGGATGCTGTTTATTCCCTTGCAGTAAGGACATTTCTTGTGGCAAACACAGGAAAAAGGCAGGTTAACAAGATTAATAATGACGCAAACTCTATGGTTAGCGCTAAGGCTCAGGCTAAGTCGATTGATAAAATTGAGGATCTTTTGACCGAGGAAGAAAAAAGATTCTACAAAAGAGGCATGAATGCAAAGACTAACACCTGTGCAAAGAATGCAAGTCTCTTTGAGTATCGCAAGGCAACCGGCCTTGAGGCACTTGTGGGTTCGCTTTACCTGCTCAAAAGATATGACAGACTCATGGAGCTGATTCACTTGGGATTGCAGTAAAAGCTGATTGTGGCATTTAAGAATCACAGCGAAATATGCTTGTAGTATTTGGAAATCTCATATTTGAGAATAGGAGTATTTTGGGAAGGTTGAAGTTTTTATGAAAACTAATGAATCAATTATAGAGGGCAGAAATGCCTGTATAGAGGCTATCAGAGCTGGTAAGACAATTGAGAAGATATATGTGCTCAATGGATGTGAAGATGGACCAATCAGAACTATTTTGAGAGAAGCAGCTAAAAAGAAGATAATTGTCGAGAGAGTCGACAAGGAGACACTTGATAGACTAGCTCAGACAGGCCATCATCAGGGCGTAGTGTTAAGATGTGCAGCCTATGAGTATTCAAGCCTTGAGGACATACTTGCCAAGGCAGAGGCTGCAGGCGAGCCACCATTTATCATAATTCTTGATGATATTGAAGATCCTCATAATCTTGGAGCTATAATTAGAACTGCCAACTTGGCTGGTGCCCATGGAGTTATCATACATAACAGAAGAGCTGTAGGCCTTACAGATACTGTTGTAAAGACAAGTGCAGGCGCTGTTAATTATACACCAGTGGCTAAGGTGACCAATATTGCTAAAACTATTGAAGAGCTGAAGAAGCAGGGCATGTGGTTTGTCTGTGCTGATATGGATGGCAGCAGAATGTATGACCTTAATCTTACAGGTCCTATGGGACTCGTTATAGGCAATGAGGGTAATGGAGTTAGCAGACTTGTAAAGGAAAAGTGCGATTTTGTTGCTTCAATCCCTATGAAGGGTGATATTGATTCCCTCAATGCATCAGTTGCTTGTGGTGTCTTGGCCTATGAGATAGTTAGACAGAGAGCTTTTTCAAAGTAAAAATCAAAGCAAATAGTTTAAAGAACAATTAAAGAAATAATTCAGAGAAATAATTCAAAGCAAAAATTATATGGATTTTGAACCGAGGAGAAAAAATTGACAGAACTGAATGACAATGAGCTTGCAAAAGCTTTTCAGGATGGCAATGAGGAAGCTTTGGAGATTCTGTTTCACAGATATAAGACCTTCTTGGAGTACGTGGCCAATCAGTATTATATAAAGGGCGCAGATGGAGATGATCTGGTATCTGAAGGCATGTTTGCCCTGTGGAATGCGGCTAAAAGCTACGATGAGAGCAAGGGGGCCAGCTTCAAAACCTATGCTAATACTCTTATACAGAGAAGCATGATCAATGCTGTGAGAGATGCCAATACAAAAAAGAATGAGCCTTTAAACTCGTCAACATCACTGGAGGATGAATTTACTGACAATGAGGGCAAGAAGGAAGTGAGACGAGTTAAGGAAGTTCTCTATGCAGAGAAACAGTCAAATCCTGAGAGTATACTTCTTGACAAGGAAAATGCAAAGAATCTGGAGGGAAAAATCTTTGACAGTTTAAGTCAGCTGGAAAAGCAAATTCTTCAGTTATACATGCAGGGAAATGATTATCACAAGATTGCACAGATGATGAATAAGAGTGATAAGCAGGTTGACAACGCCCTGCAAAGAATAAGGAAGAAGGCGGCTTCGCGCCTAAAAGATGCTTGACATTGCTACATCAATATAATACTATATTGTAGTCTGCTGATGTAGCTCAGTGGTAGAGCACTTCATTGGTAATGAAGAGGTCAGGAGTTCAATTCTCCCCATCAGCTTTTTAAAAAATAGCCATGATACCTTTCGGGTGTCATGGCTATTCTTGCATAAGAATAATAGTGGCTATTACAAAGAAAGCCGCTTAATAAGGGAAAGGGTTTTATTATGAAATTAAATTCAATCACAAAGGTTAACGAGGGTAAGTTCATTAGCAGATATGATATTTCCTACACTACAGAGGAAGGCAATGAGAAAAATTATGAGATTGTGAGCAGAAACAAAGACTTAAAGACTCAGAAGGACCTGATTAATGACCATGTAGACGGAGTGGTTATCATAATGACAGATGAGTCAGACCAAAAGATTCTTCTCAACCATGAGTTCAGAATGTCAGTTGGAGATTGGGTATACAACTTCCCAGCAGGTCTTGTGGATCCGGGTGAGGATGCTAAAACTGCAGCAGTCAGGGAGCTGAAGGAAGAGACAGGCTTAGATGTTGTGAGGATTGATGATGAACTCTTTGATTCATACTCAGCAATAGGCTTCTCTAACGAGACCAACAGAGTGGTTATAGGCTCGGCTAAAGGTCAGATTAGGGCCAGTGATTCAGACTTGGAAGAGATTAATGCTGGCTGGTACAGCAAGGACCAGATTAAAGACTTGCTGAAGACTGAGCATTTTGCAGCCAGAACACAGGCTTATTGCTATCTCTGGTCTAAGTAAAAGAAAGATAAAAGAATGGCGAAATAGGTGCAAAATAAGGGCAAATGTTATATAATTAATAAATGTGCTTATAGTTTTTTAATAATTTGAAATTGAGTCGGATTTTTATAGATATGAAAAAAAAGATAATTGGAAGTTTGCTCCTTGTATTAGCCCTTGCTAGCCTGCTTAGCGCTTGCGGAAAGAAAAAGCAAGCTGAATATGTGAAGTACAGATTGGGCGATGACGGCAAATATATTGTCGCAGGAGTCACTGATGCTGGCAAGGAAGTCAGCGAGATTGAAATCCCATCAAGCGTGAATGGAATTGAGGTTACATCGATTTTAAGAGGAGCTTTTAGAGAGGATACTGCTTTAAAAAGCATAAAAATGCCTGACACTATAGAGAGAATAGGTGAGAATGCCTTTCTTTCGTGCACTAGGTTAGAAAACATAGAGTGGCCTTCTGGGCTTGAGTATGTTGGAACAAATGCAGTCAAAGGTACAGTCTGGGAAAAGGCAAAATTAGAAAATTCAGATGAAATAATTGTTGGGAAAATTTTTCTTGAATATGGTGGTGATAAGGAAGAGTACCAGATTCCATCAGGAGTAGAACACATTGCTTCTGGTGCTTTCTATAATCAGCAGAGTCTTAAGCAAGTAGTTCTTCCTGACGGATTGGTAGATATTGGCAACTATGCATTTTCGAACTGCAAGTCGCTTGAAAAAGTTCAACTGCCAAAAAGCCTCAAGAATATAGGAATTGGAGCTTTTTCTGAATGCAGTAAACTTGAGATAGTCGTCCCAGCTGGAGTAGCAACCGGCCAGGATGCATTTAAAGGAGTAAAAGAATTAAAGAAAACTGATAATTAAAAGAGAGTAGGAGTCATGCTGATTGTAGAGAGATAGCCTGACTCTTAGGTAGTTTTCAATAATTGACTTTGCGTCCTTGCAAATTATAGCACATGGTTTTTAAAACTACAATAAAAAGTTAAGCGTATTATTATAATCAATTGGAGGTTTTTATGAAGGTATATGTTTATCTTAACGATGGATTCGAGACAGCTGAGGCTCTTACACCTGTTGATCTTATGAGAAGGGCTGGCTTGAAGGTATTGCTTGTATCTTTGGAGGATGAGCTGACAGTAAAGAGTGCTCAGGATATAAGCGTGACAGCTGATATAATGTTTGAAAAAGCAGATGCTGATATTGTTGGTGAAGACGATCTTTTACTTTTGCCAGGTGGACCTGGACATGTATCATATATGGATAGAGAGGACTTTCTCCATCTTTTAAGCTCTCATGCAGCTGATGGCGGAAGAATTGCTGCTATATGTGCTGCTCCAAGCATACTTGGAAGAATTGGCCTCTTGAGAGATAAAAAAGCGACCTGCTTCCCAGGATTTGAAAAGTATTTGGAGGGGGCAGAGCTTGTCGATTCATCGGTAAAGGTTGTCACAGATGACAATATAACAACATCAAGAGGTATGGGAACAGCTTTCGAGTTTGGACTTGAGTTAGTTAAGATATGTTGTGGTGAGGACACTGCCAGAAAGCTTGCAGAGTCTACTCAGTTTAATTAAAAATAAGTATATAAGTACTTTTTAGGAGTCAAAATAATGGAAGACTTTAATAGGCGTCATAGGAGAAGAAGAAAATTATCTAAGCGCCAGATTAAAATTAAAAAAATGAAAAGGTTCAAAAGAAGGCTTAGAAGGCTGACGGGCCTTGCTTTAGCAATAGCGGCACTCTTCACCCTGGTTTTTCTTATGCCAACTTACATAAAGAACAAAAAACAGGCAAGTGCATCCCTAGTCAGCGATGAAAAGGCTAATTTGACCCAGACTATTAGTCAGAATGTAGTGCCTGATAAGGAAAAGACTGATAAAAGGATGACTAGACCTAAAACCAGCTCTTCTTACAAGGATGCCACTGCTGATTCAGCAATCAGGGTTAAAAATGCAGTAGTCTTAGATCTTGAGAAGAATGAGCTTATTGCAGGTAAGGCAAGCGATGAGAAGATGTATCCGGCTTCAATGACTAAGGTTATGACTCTCTTGGTTGCAGTTGAGAACATCAAAGACCTTAATGCAAGCTATACATTTGACAGGGTTATGCTGAATGATCTCTATCTGCAAAATGCATCTGTTGCAGGTTTCTTGCCGGATGAGACAGTTCCTATGTCAGATCTTTTATATGGTATGATAATGCCTTCGGGAGCTGATGCTGCCCAGGCGTTATCAAAGGTTATTGCTGGCAGTGAGGAAGCTTATGTTGACCTGATGAACAAGAAGGTTGAGCAGATGGGACTTACAAAGACTCATTTTAAGAATACTACAGGCCTTCACGATGAGGACCAGTACACTACAGCGACAGAGATGGCTATGATTATGAAGGCTGCTATGGAGAATCCTTTATCGGCTGAGGTTTTGTCAAAGTTTCAGTACAACACTACTCATACAGAACAGCATCCGGATGGAATTAATCTGACAAGTACCATGTTCAGTGAGATGTATGGTACTGAAGTTGAGGGCGTAGTTATTACAGCCGGAAAGACTGGGTTTACGTCTCAGGCGGGATCTTGCTTGGTCAGCTATGCCAATAAGGGTGACAGACATTTTATATGTGTTACTGCTGGCGGCGGCAGCAAGTGGCACTGTGTATTTGATTCATTTACACTTTATAGAAATTACTTGCCATAAGCTGAAAAAGGCTTTTAAAGCCCGATTGGCAAGTGCATGAAAATTTAATAAGTGCTTTTGAAAAAAATATTTGTAATATTGCTTTTTGTGTGATAAAATCCATTAGTATGCTTTAAGCAGAGTAAAAGGCATGAAAATGCGTCGAATTTAGATATTAAGACTGCATTATATGTATTAAGGAGGATTATTTGAAATGAGTTTCAAAGTTGAGCAGTTAGATGAGAAGAATATGGTAAAGCTTGTTATCGAGACAAGTGCTGAGGAGTTCGAAAAGGGACTTAATGCTGCCTACAATAAGGAAAAGTCTAGAATTAACGTTCCAGGTTTCAGAAAGGGTAAGGCACCTCGTAAGATTATCGAGAGGATGTATGGCTCAGAAGTATTCTATGAAAGTGCTGCTAACGCAATCATTCCTGAGGCATATGCTAATGCAGCAGATGAGAGCAAGCTTGATCTTGTATCACAGCCAAGCATCAACGTAGTAACACTCGAGGCTGGTAAGCCATTCGTATTCGAGGCTACAGTTGCAGTAAGACCAGAAGTTGAGCTTCCACAGTACAAGGGTGTTGAAGTAGAGAAGGTTGACACAGAAGTTACTGATGAGGATGTTGAGGCAGAGGTTAAGAAGGCATTAGATCAGAACGCTAGAACAGTTGATGTATTTGACAGAGCTGTTAAAGATGGCGATATGACAACAATTGATTTCGAAGGCTTTATCGATGGCGAAGCATTTGACGGTGGTAAGGGTGAGGATTATCCTCTTACAATCGGTTCACACTCATTCATCGGTGATTTCGAGGAGCAGCTTATCGGCTTAAACCTTGATGAAGAGAAGGAAATCAACGTTACATTCCCAGAGGATTACCATGCTGAGAACCTTAAGGGTAAGCCAGCAATGTTTAAGGTAAAGATTAAGGCTATCAAGGAGAAGCAGCTTCCAGAGCTTAACGATGAGTTCGCTCAGGATGTTTCTGATTTCGATACACTTGCTGAGTACAAGGAAGACCTTAAGAAGAAGGTTGCTGATCGCAAGGCTGCAGAAGGCAAGAGCAAGAAGCAGAACGAAGTAATCGACAAGATCGTTGAGGAAGCTAAGATGGATATCCCACAGGCTATGATCGATACTCAGGTTAACAGAATGGCAGAGGATTTCGCACAGAGACTTCAGCAGCAGGGCCTTTCACTTGAGCAGTACTTCCAGTACACAGGTCTTACACCAGAGAAGATCATCGACGATATGAAGCCAGAAGCTCTTAAGAGAATTAAGAACAGCCTTGTTCTTGAGGCTATCGTTAAGGCTGAGGGAATCGAAGCTAGCGACGAGGACATCGATGCTGAGGTTACAAAGATGGCTGATATGTACAAGATGGATGCTGAGAAGCTTAAGGCTAACATGGGTGAAGAGGATAAGAAGCAGATGGGTGCTGATATCGCTATTCAGAAGGTTGTTGATTTACTCGTAGAGTCAGCTGTAGAAAAGTAATTTAAACTTTTTTTAGAACTAGTCCTATGAGGGTCCTTGATCTGACTTAGGATACTTTAGAGAGACATCGGTTTATATATGGGGTTGGGGCAACCTGATTCCCTTGATTATGGAGCGACTATGGACCATATGTCTGTGGTCGCTCTGCGTTTTTAAAACAGATAGGAGGAAATATGAGTTTAATTCCATATGTCATTGAACAGAATAGCCGTGGAGAGAGATCTTATGATATCTATTCAAGACTTTTAAAAGATAGAATCATCTTCTTGGGAGAAGAAGTAACAGATGTTTCGGCCAATATTATTATTGCCGAGATGCTTTTCCTTGAGGCTGAGGATCCAAGCAAGGATATACATATGTATATTAACAGCCCAGGTGGTTCGGTAACTGCAGGTATGGCAATCTACGATACAATGCAGTATATCAAGTGTGATGTATCTACTATGTGCATGGGTATGGCTGCAAGCATGGGAGCTTTCCTTCTTTCAGGTGGTACAAAGGGCAAGAGGATGGCTCTTCCTAATTCTGAAATCATGATTCATCAGCCATCAGGCGGTGCAAGAGGACAGGAGACAGAAATCAGGATCGTTGCTGAGAATATCTTAAAGACAAGAAATAAGTTGAATGAGATCCTTGCTGCTAATACAGGTAAGTCGGTTGATGAAATTGCTCGTGATACAGAGCGTGATAATTATATGACAGCACAGGAAGCTCTTGCATATGGTCTTATTGATAAGATTGTTGAGAAGAGATAATTAGCTAATATTAGGCTGTCACTTTTTGAGAGTGACAGTTTTTTTCTTATGAAAAAAGCAAGTATTGTAAATACTTGATAGACTATAAATGATGCAAAATTGTAATTGGAGGTAATATGGCAACAAAGAATGATGATAAGCTTAGATGTTCCTTCTGTAACAAGACACAGGATCAGGTTAGAAAGCTTATAGCTGGTGCCAATGGCACATATATTTGTGATGAATGTGTTGGCATCTGCGAGGAGATTCTTGAAGATGAATTCCTCAAAGATGACTACGATGAGGATGATGATGAGCTCAACAATCTCAACATCAACCTGATGAAGCCAAAGGAAATTAAGGGCTTTCTCGATGAATACGTTGTAGGTCAGGATGATGCAAAGAAGGTTCTCTCAGTGGCTGTTTACAATCACTATAAGAGGATTCTTTCAGGTAAGAAGGTAGATGTTGAACTCGCAAAGTCCAATATACTTATGCTTGGACCAACTGGTTCAGGTAAGACTTTCCTGGCACAGAACCTTGCTAGACTTTTAAATGTTCCATTTGCTATAGCTGATGCCACTACTCTTACTGAGGCAGGCTATGTAGGTGAAGATGTTGAGAATATCTTACTCAAGCTTATTCAGGCAGCTGACTATGATGTGAGCAAGGCTCAGTACGGCATTATCTATATCGACGAGATTGATAAGATCACTAAGAAGGGAGAAAATGTATCAATTACTAGAGACGTATCTGGTGAAGGTGTACAGCAGGCTCTTCTTAAAATTCTTGAGGGTACAAATGCTTCGGTTCCACCACAGGGTGGAAGAAAGCACCCACAGCAGGAGCTTATTCCAATAGATACAACTAACATACTCTTTATATGTGGCGGAGCATTTGACGGCTTGGAGAAAATTATCGAGTCTAGAATGGACAAGTCTTCTATTGGCTTTGGTTCAGAGATTCATGAGAAGATTGATGCCAATGTTGGTGAGATGTTCCACAAGGCACTTCCAGAGGATCTTATCAAGTTTGGCCTTATCCCTGAGTTTGTAGGTCGTGTGCCTGTTATGGTAGCTCTTGACTCACTTGATGAGGATGCTTTGATTAGAATTCTTACAAAGCCAAAGAACGCTATTGTTAAGCAGTACAAGGCTCTCTTCTCACTCGATGAGGTAGATCTTGAGTTTACTGAAGACGCAGTTAGAGAGATAGCTAAGGAGAGCTTTAAGAGAAAGACTGGAGCTAGAGGACTTCGCTCTATCTTAGAGTCTGTAATGAATGATATTATGTATGAAATCCCTTCAGATGACACAATAGCTAAGTGTATTATCACTAAAGAGGCTGTTGAGGGAAGTGGAAAGCCAGAAATTATCACTCGCACTGATGCAGTTACAGAGCTTGATGACAAGTCAGCTAAAAGAAAATTAAAGAAAGCAGAATAAGACAATCTGCAGTTTGAGATTAAGAATCAGATTTAGGTCTGATTCTTAATTTTAAATATAAGATATTTAAATATAAATTGAAATGCAAGATTTAAATAGAAAATTGAGATAGAAAATGAGTAAAAAGAAGGAAACAAAAACTAGACAGATAGATCTCCTCTTGTCTACCATTGTATTAAGCCCAGAAACTGCGGTTTATATGGATTTGGTTAAAAATGAGGAAAAGCGCATATGTAAAAAGGCCGTAGCTGACAAGTCTGAAATCCTTGTCTGTTTCAAGGACCCGGAAGAGGACAAAATTGAGGG